>OOAY01000006.1_pt1 | contig 241618 bp, 184 predicted proteins | sample 1670961 | NCBI WGS metagenome assembly OOAY01 (sample SAMN06348108, study PRJEB24527) | human gut metagenome | biome: human gut; feature: ankylosing spondylitis patient; material: feces | host: Homo sapiens | place: China | collected 2015-10
AAATCGTTTCTCCCAAAGTCGGGAGCTTTTCTCCCAAATAGAGGGTAATTTTGGGAGAAAGAGGCGGCCGGTTGGGAGAAAGGCGATGGAAAGAGCGCTGGCATCGACGAATGTCTCGAAAAGCCATGTCTCAACAGAATCGGTTCCGGACTACTGACTGGCTACGCCAGAGTTGGAAGTCTTTGGCTTATAAAGCTTTTTTTGATGACGAAGTTTTCCGCAGGAATTCCGATTTCAGGTTTTCATAACCTGAAGACTCCAAAATCGTTTCTCCCAACGCCGGGGGCTTTTCTCCCAAATAGAGGGTGATTTTGGGAGAAAGAGACGGTCGGTTGGGAGAAAGAAAAGAGGCAGCACTGAAGGTACCCGTGGCAGAAAATCGCTCTCCTGACCTTTCAGAACAGATTCCCGCGGTTACCCCGCTTCCGTCTCCGTCACCTGTTTCCAGCTGAGTCCAAACCCCGCGAGGTATTTCCTCAGGCGGTCCGAGTCATTCGTGCTCTTTCGTTTCTTGAAGGATTCCGCGAAGAGTGTCCGGCCCGCTTCTGACATCGTTTTCGAGTGCCGGCAGACCCGGATCACGAGAGCGAGCTGCGGGATATCGAAGAGGTCGAGGCGCGAGACGGCTTCGTCCCCCAGCACTTCTTCCACGAGATCCCGGTCCGCGTTTCCGTCCCCCGCGTCCTCTTTCCAGGAGTCGCGGAGACGCCGGAATTCACTTTCCACGAGATCCGTCGTGATGCGGCCGCTATCCGACAGCACCGCCATCCGGGTCGCGACCCCCGAGAGATCGCGGAAGTTGCTGGTCCAGGCGGATTCGGAGTCCGACGCGTACCGGAGGAACTCTTCCTTCGCCTCCTTATTCATGCGGACCAGTTTCCCGAGTTTCCGTGAGGCGTTCTCAAGCTCCACCATGAGGTTCGGCTCAATATCTTCCGGGCGGTCCTTAAGCCCCATGAGGCGGAAGGTCCAGAGGTTGATACGGGCGAGCAGATCCTGCCTGAATTTCCCCTCGCGGATCATTTTTTTGAGATCCCGGTTCGTGCCGCAGATCAATTGAAAGTCGCTCGTCGACTCCGTATCCGACCCCATGGGGTAGAAGCGTTTTTCTTCAATCGCCCGAAGCAGCATCGCCTGTTCGTCCGCCCCAAGCTCTCCCACTTCGTCTAAGAAGAGGAGACCGCCATCAGCCGCCGCGAGAAGCCCGGCCCGGTTTTCCGAGGCCCCGGTGTACGCGCCTTTCTTATGGCCAAAGAGCGCCGACATCGCGGCGTCGCCCCGAAGTGTCGCGCAGTTCAATTCCACAAACGCCCCCGACACCTGGCCGTTCTTCTTTTTCCACTCGTAAATCAGCCGCGCGAGCCGCGTTTTGCCGACGCCAGACGGCCCGGTGAGAAGGATCGGATCCTTGGACCGCTCACAGACCCGGGTGATCTCCTCAATCATCCGGTTATAGGCGGCATTCCGGGTGTCGATCCCGGCCTTCAGAAAGTGGTGCGCCTCTTTCCGCTCTAAGGTGAACCGCTCCGCCAATTGATCGTACTTCGAGAGATCGAGATCAATGATGTCGTACTTCCCCGCGATATCCCGCCGCTCGGGGCAGCTCGTCTGCAGAAGCCGCGCCGGGATGATCCGGGACTCCACGAGGAGAAAGAGGCAGATCTGGATCACATGGGTGCCGGTCGTGATGTGGACGAGGTAATCCTCGTTCTCCGGATCAAAGGGGTAGTGCTTCGCGAAGTCGAGGAGCTCCGCGTACACCGCGCCGAAGTCCCAGGGCTTCGGGAATTTCGCGAGGTGGATATTTACTTCGGTGTCCGGCGACACCTGTTTGAAGTCGGATGCCAGCTGCTCCCCAAGCCACTGATACTTTTCCTGACAGAGGAGCTCAAAGCGGTCGACGAGGAGATCATCATGCTGCCCGATCGACACCGTGGGCCGCCACCTCTGCCACCGGTCCTTCCCGCCCCGGGCGTCGAGCGTCGGCCCCGCGAGCCCAATCACAACCGTTTTCTTAGCCATCGTACCGATCCAATTTGATCAAGTCTGATATTAAGGGATCAAAAATTCCCTATCGGAATTCTACTGAAAAATGGGGTATCGCCGCCAGAGCCCTGATTTCACAGGGTTCGTAAAAACTGGCACGCTTTGTGCGATAGAGAGGGCAGGAAAGATAAAAACAGCCAATCAAAAATCGATAACCATCATGACGACAGTGAAGACGATTGAGATCAACGGGGCGGAAGGCGGAGGCCAGATCCTCCGCGCGGCGCTATCGATGTCCGCGGCCCTCGGGATCCCGTTCCACATCCGGAATATACGGGGGAAGCGGGAGAAGGCGGGGCTCGGGCGTCAGCATCTCTCATCCGTCCGTGCCGCTGCCGCGATCTGCGGAGCGGAGGTGACGGGGGCCGAAATGAATTCGACTGAACTCACGTTTGTTCCGGGTGAAGTGCAGGTGGGGAGCTACCGCTTTGATATTGGGACCGGCGGCAGCACCGCGCTCGTCCTCCAGGCGATCGTCCCGGCGCTGATTTGCTCTCTTAAGGCGGGCGAAAAAGCCTCTGTCACGGTCACGGGCGGCACTTACTGCCCCTTCGCACCGGCGTTTGAATTCCTGAAGGAAACGCTCGAACCCTGTCTCAATCGGATGGGGTACCCGGTGACCTTCACTATGCCGCGCCCCGCGTTCTTTCAGGCGGCAGGGGGCCTCGTCCGGATGGAAGCCGCGGGACCGTTCGAGCCCGCCCCCTTGGAATTCCGGGAGCGGGGAAGCCTGAAGAGCGTGAGCGCCGTGATCCTTAACTGCCACCTGCCGCCAGAAGTGGCGGAGCGGGAAAAGAAGGTATTGATGCGCGACTTTGGCGATCGGCTGGGGCTCACGGAAGACGCGGTCACGCTGGACGCGAACCCCGCGATCCCGGAAGCGGGGAACGCGGTGCTGATCCGAACCGGGTTTGAGTCGGGCACCTCGGTCTTTTCCGAGATCGGACGCCCGAGGCTCGCGGCGGAATCGGTCGCGAAAATCGCGGCAGATGAATCTGCGGCGTTTCTCGAAGCCGACGTCCCGGTGTGCCGGCATCTGCAGGATCAGCTGTTGGTTCCGATGGCACTCGCGGGCGGCGGTCACTTTGTGACGACCGCGCCGTCCGCCCACACGCGGACCTGCGCTCAGGTGATCCAGGCGTTCACCGGAAAGCCGGTCCACATGGATCAGCAGAAACACGGGTGGCTCATTACGGTGCCGTCTGTATGAAAAAAGATTTTTAGAAATTAGGAAGAAAAGAAAATGATTGACCTTAAGACGCTCTACGAACTCGGGATCCCCCGTCTCCCTGAATTGACGGGACCCGCGATGAAGGCCGCGAATAAAGCGGTCTCAAACGGCGCGAAACCCGCAGCCGTGAAGGCGCTGGTCTCGACGCTTGCCCATTCCGCGTCCCCCACCGAGGAACCCATGGGGGAGCTGAAACAGCTCTTTATGCCCCTCGCGAAAGCCCGAGCGGAGCACACGTTTTATACGGAGCGTGAAACCCCCGCGCCCTGGAAATCCTGGGCGAAGGGCGACGTGGAGGATGCGGCGTTCCAGCAGATGGCAAACGCGTGCCGCCTCCCCATCGCGGTCGGGGGCGCTCTGATGCCTGACGCCCACACGGGGTACGGGCTTCCCATCGGAGGCGTCCTCGCCGTGCGTAACGCCGTGATCCCTTACGCCGTCGGGGTCGATATCGCGTGCCGCATGCGAATCACGATTCTCGATCTGCCCTACGAAAAGCTTGAGACCGAGTCTGACCGGTTCGCTGAGGCCCTTGAAGCCGAAACCCGCTTCGGGGTCGGGGCGGAGTTTTCGAAATGCGAGCGCCGTGACCACCCCGTGATGCACCGCGACTGGTCGATCACGCCTCCCACTAAGCAGCAGTACGGGCGGGCGCTGGCGCAGCTCGGAACCTCAGGCGCTGGAAACCACTTTGTGGAATTCGGGAAACTGACCGTCGATCACGACATCGATGAACCCACGCTGAAACTCAAAGCGGGTGTGTACATTGCGCTCCTCTCGCACTCGGGGTCCCGCGGCGCGGGAAGCGCGGTCGCGGATTACTACTCGGAGGTCGCCCGTTCCCTTCACCCTGAGCTCCCGGACGAACTTCGCCACCTCGCGTGGCTCGATCTCGATACGAAGGAAGGGAAGGAGTACTGGAATGCGATGCAGCTGATGGGGGACTACGCGTCCGCGAACCACGAGCTGATTCATGAGCATGTGCTTAAGCACCTCGGGGTCGGGTCGCTCGGCTTTGTCGAGAACCATCACAACTTCGCCTGGAAAGAAACCTATAACGGGGAAGAGCTGATTGTTCACCGCAAGGGGGCGACACCCGCAGGCGACGGCGTTCTCGGGATCATCCCGGGCTCCACGGGGACCCCAGGCTACATCGTCCGCGGGAAAGGGAATGAGGCATCGTTCCGCTCCTGCTCTCACGGCGCGGGGCGCGCGATGTCACGAAAAGCGGCTTTTAAAACCCTGAAGCACGAGGACATGGAAGCGATCCTTAAGTCCCGCGGGATCCGCCTGCTCTCGGGGTCGATAGACGAGTCCCCCGAAGTCTATAAGGACATTGGGAACGTGATCGCGTCTCAAACGGATCTGATCGACACGCTCGCGGAGTTCGACCCCAAGATCGTGAAGATGGCGCCTGAAGAGGGTTCCCGCCCCCGCTGGGTGAAGAAGAAGGAAGCGAAGGAAGCCGCGAAAGCGGCGAAGGAAGCCTCTGAGGCAGCCGGAAAGGCGGAGCAGAAAACGGATGTAACGGCTGAGAAGGCGCCTGAAGAGCAGTCCGACGTCGTGTATGAAGTGGTGGGTATCCACTTTCATGTCGTGAAGGACTGCAATGATGAATGCATAGGATAAGAAAAAATGACTGAAGAATTTAAGAAGCATGACCAGTTTTTCGTGAACCCTGAGAGACCGGAACCCGGTCTCACGGCGACGAGCGCCTCGTTTCTCGCGGCGCTCGCGTCCCAGGAAGTGAACCGGCTTGAGGAAATCGTGAAAAGCAGCACCTTTTACGATGTCTATATGGAGCTCCTCTCAGGCGTCGCGGAACCCCGTCTCGTCCAAAAGGGAAAGGACCAGGAGTTCCTCGAGTCGCTCCTCCCCACCGCGGCCCGGATCGGGGAACTGCGGGGCTTTATCGCGTACGTTCACGAAGCCGTGAAGGAGCGGGATGAGAGGACGGAGTATCTCGAACACTTGTCGTTTGAAGACTGGCTGAAGCTCCCGGAGAACAAGCCCCGGAAGGACGAGATCGACGCGAAGCCAAAGGTGGAGCGGCCTTCAGCGCCTGAAAAACCGGATCCCGTGGATACGGAGTGGGCGAAGACTCGGCTCTCGATCCGCGACCTCGCGCACTATCTGCTCCTCGAAGCGAAGGCGAGCACACTCGGTATCTATATCCATCCGGACGGCGTTCTCGCGAACGCGAAGGATGACCTCGCGAAGAAATCCGTGAGGCCCGTGGGGACGGAGGGCCGCGGCCAGGACACCGCGATCCGGACCTATAGCCCGAGTGTGGAACCTGACGCGGTGTACGACTCGTATAACCGCTGGCAGCAGAGCCACCGGACGTGGGAAGCGGAACTGAACCAACTGAAGGCGAAGATCGAGATCATGGCGAAGAACGAGAATCTCGACCGGAACCGGAAGTATCGGGAGGAGCAGCTTGAGTACCAGAAGCAGCTTTCCGCCTATCAGGTCGAGTGGGATCGGAAGAACAGCCGCACGAAGGAGATCGAGACTGAGTATTCCGACTGGATTCTGAATCAGACAGAAGCCGTGCGGAATCTGAAGATCGTGATCCCGCACGAGCTCCAGCCCACCTACGATTACTTAGCGGCTCTCGGTAAGGCGTAAAGGTTTTCAGTGTTTGGAGGCGCGCCTGCGGTTTCGCGCATTGAGGAAACCCCCGCGCCCTATACGGCAGGTACAGGACTCACTCTTGATGGCTGCGCACCAGCCAGGACGGAACGCAGAGGGCCTACACCAGTAGGATCGTCCCCTATTCCGAGGAGCGCTAAGTGAACACAGTCTCAGAATTCACGGTAAGGCGCTCATTCCTAAGACTCCGCCACAGCACAAGTCTCAGGCTTCATCCCGAGGCCGGCCGTGACTCCATCTTTTTTGGTTGGACAGTTTTGGCTCCCGATTGGAGGGGGCTGATCCCGAATTCCCCTCTGGGGAGAAACTATCGGAATGGAACCGGACGTGTTCCGGTTTCCGGTAAAGCATCACCTTTTTTCAGGTTTGGAGGCGCGCCTGCGGTTTCACGCATTGAGGAAACCCCCGCGCCTTACGCGGCAGGTACAGGACTCATTCTTGATGGCTGCGCACCAGCCGAATCGGAAAGCAGTGGGCCAACACCTGTTGGATCGCCCCGCGTTCCGGACGGGCGCCAAGTGAACCACAGTCTCAGTATTCGCTAACGCGCTCATTCCTAAGGCTCCGCCACAGCACAAGTCTCAGGCTTCATCCCGAGGCCGGCCGTGACTCCATCTTTTTTTGTTGTAAGGGTCTGGCTCCCAATCTCAAAGGAGGCTGGCACCGAATTCCCCATTAGGGAAGAAAATATTGAAACGGGGCCGGACGTATTCCGGCTTCCGGTACAGTTTCACCGTTTTTGCAGTTTGGAGGCGCGCCTGCGGTTTCCCGTATTGAGGAAACTCCCGCGCCTTATGCGGCAGGTACAGGACTTACTTGTGTACTGGCTGCAAACCAGTGCTCCAAGAATCCAGGGAGCTCCCCGCCAGGGAGTTCCCGGATTCTCTTAGGCGCTCCATAGACTCACAGCCTCAGTCTTCAGGTGCGCTTCTGCACAGGCTCAGCTCCAGTTTCAGTCGCAGTCTTTATCCCAAGGCCTGCCGCGACTCCTCTTTGTTTTCAGGCGCGAGGTGAACGCCTGACTCCTCAAGAATCGCTTCCGCGACCGCGTCAGGGGTTCCGCCCTGTTTCTTCCATTCCGCGTACAAGCTGAACACGATATCCGCGAGATCCTCCTCCGAACTGAGGTCGTAATAATGAGGCGGGATTTTGGCGAGCCGGCAGAGTTCATGCATCGTATCCGGGTTCACTTCCACCCAGCCGTCCTCGCGTCGCTTCAATTCCAGCGCGCTGAAGCTGATGCCGGATTTCATTGCGGCATCGATAAACTGTGCTTTCAGATGTTCAGTGAGGACATCCATTACCCAGTCGCCTAATTTCTTCCCCTGCCGCTCGGCCACCTTGATAAAGATGACCTTCTTTCTTTTTGTCGTATCAACGTAGATTTTTGTCATGTATTGCGGGTCTGTCATAGTTCATCCATAAGAAGCGGCGGGAAGGGCAGGGCTAACAATTCCCCCTGTTTGCCGTTAAAGAAGACCAAACGGCTGTCCCTGATGTCGAAGTAACATCATACATAGCTATAGCAACAAATCAAAACCCGCATTTCACGAGGAAGTCAGGCGGTTTCCGGATCACTGCTGAAGGTCATTGAACTGAGGACTATCTTCTCGCTGCTTGGGATTGCTACACTAACGAACGTTACGAAACTCCTCTCTGCGATCAGCCGCTATGAATAAGAAACACCTCGTTCAGTTTCTGCTGCTAGACGAAAATTTTGATGGCGCGGTTCGCGCGACGCTCGATAACTGGAATGGGCTCGCGTATCGGATTCCTCGGCTACGGCTGAATGATTACGCGGACAGAAATGAACTCTCCTTCAGCGGCGTCTATCTTCTGTTCGGGAAAGAAGAAGCGACCGATGAGGACGCGGTCTATATCGGGCAGGCGCAGGAGCGCCAGGTCGGCGGCTCCATCCTGAATCGCCTCAGTGAACATAACCGGAGCCCGAGCAAGGCGTTCTATAACGAGGTCGTGTTCTTTACGAGCGCAACCAACAGCTTTGGGCCGACGGAGCTTTGTTACCTTGAGAATCAGTTCTACGAAATGGCGAAGAGCTCCGGTCGCTACGTGATCAAGAATCAGGAAATGCCGTCGCCCGGAAACGTCACCGAGTCCCGTCAGGTGGAGCTTGACCGCTATATCGAAAACGCCTTGATTCTGATCCGCGGTTTCGGCTACCGGGTGTTTGAGCCAAAGGTCTCCAAAGAGAGCCGAAAAGAAAAGGCGGAAGACCGGCGTTTCTTCCTCACCCGCATGATTCATAAGAAGTACCGGGTGCAGGGGGAAGCGATCTGGACCGCGGACGGCTTTGTGATTCTGAAGGGAGCGGTGGTCTGTATGGAAAACCGCCCTGGGATTCTTCCTTCGATGGTTAACCGACGGGAGCAGCTCGTTGAGCGGGGTGTGCTCGTGAAGGAACCGAGCGGACTTTACCGTCTGAAAGAGGATCAGATTTTCTCATCCCCCTCCAGCGCGGGATCTTTTGTTCTGGGCTCTTCTGTCCGCGGCACAACGGAGTGGAAGACAGCGGACGGCAGAACCTTTGCTGAAGTGAGCGGCGAAGTCTGAGTGATTCTGATTCGGAATCGATTCGCGCCGGAATCGGAATCAATAGCTTCAACAGATAACTCTTTGAAATTGGATCCGACAAGTGGAGTTGAAAAGAGAACCTCTGCTTTCGGATCCTTTCCTCACTGGTTAAATGCCGGATCTACTTCGCGGATCAAAGCTTCCGCGCCGTGAGCAGGCTCTCCGCCGCGCCGCTTCCATTCAGCGTAAAACCCAAACACGACGGATGCCAGGGCGTCTTCCGGCATGATTTCGAAGAATTCAGACGGCAGCCCAGCGTGTTCACAGATTCTCCGAGTCGGGAGCGTGTTGACCTCCAGAGAATCCTCTGGTCCCCGGCTCACCTGGAGGTCCGAGAAGTTCATGCCCGCGTCAATCGCCGCGCTGACAAAGAGGGACTTTGTGTAGGCGTCAACGACGCCCTCAACCCAATCTTCCACCGAGATACCGAGCTGCTCAGCCGCTTTTTCATAGGCGGCTTTCTTCAGAGCGGCTGTCCAAAAAGATTTTAAAGGAGGGGACCGGTTTCCCCTCCCGCAGCCAGGATCCCGCCGTGGATAATCAAAAGCGGGATTCCGGGGTTCAATGAGATCTCTTATCGGATCGTGAGCTTATCCGTCGTCTTTGGGGCAACCTGCAAGTGGTGCTTATAGACAACGACCCGGCCGTTTGCGCAGGCTCGCTTTCCCTTCGCGGCATAGAGATTGCCAAACTGCTTTTCAAACTGCGGCAGCTCCGGTGCCCAAATCACGATCGCGATATGCTCAGACGGGTAGGCGCCACCCAAGTTAAGAATGGTGCGCTTAGGCTGCTTCACGACCTGCGCGACGGATCCGCAGATAGTGGCTACGTTATCGACGAAATTATGCGCGTCGAAGGATTCAACCGGAGATGCGTTCGCGGTAAAGCAGAGTGCCGTGGACAATAAGGGAAGAGCAAATTTCAGAAGTCGCATGATTGAAAAGCTTTCTAAGAAAGGACAGCCAATCCCAGAGTTATTCCGTTCTGTCGAAATGGGCCGCCCCGTAGGCTGATTTGTAGGAGAAACCAATATATCTGAAGGCCCGACGGCTTGTCTATTGTTTTGCGGGGAAACTGACAGTGTGGAATTGATTGAGCGGCAGCTCTCTGACCGGATCGCGGAGCATCCTTCAGCCGCCCCGTGTTACGTCCTGAAGTGAGGGGTGATTTCAGGCATTTCCGGTCTACGGAAAGACAAACAAAAACATATTGGACGTCCGGCTTTTTCCCAAAGTGATTGGGAAGCTTTGATTTTCCCTATTTGAGATACATAAATCCCTGTCACACTTTTCGTATCTATGACCGCTTTTTTGTCACTTTGGTATACATGAGTGAGGAGAATTATTACGATCCTCCAATAGTCGGATATTCGTTTTATCTAGCACTAATGCGGAAATGACACAAATTTAAGCGTGCTATAGTCTCCCCATTCGCTTCAGACTGAGTTCTGAATCCGTTCTTTTAATTGAATATTTTGCAATTACCGAATCAGCCTGCTTCATCGTTTGGTGAATGTGTAGGTGGGGAGAGACCAAATGAGAGTACCGGGTAAGAGAGGGCCGCGAAGCGGTCCGGATGGCGCAACAAGAGAGGCGCTGCTTGAAGCGGCGTTTAAGGAATTCACGTATCACGGTTTCGACCGCGCGACTACGCGCCAGATCGCCAAGGCCGCGAATGTCGACCCCGCCATGGTGAATTACCGGTTCGGGTCAAAGGAGGACCTGTGGCTCGCAGTGCTCGAAGATATCAAAACCCAAAGCATTCCGTATATCCGTGAAGCCCGGGAATTGATTCAGGATCCGGATCCTGAGCGGAGCATCAAGGCTCTGATGCAGGTCATTCTTCGGGTCGGCGTGGAAAAGCCGATGATTTCGATGATGATTTTTAACGAGTCCACGACCCCGAGAGCGGATATCATCCGCCGCACGATTGTGCTCCCGTTCGTGGAATCCGCGGTGCCGGTGGTGCAGCGCGCGATGCGCTCCGGGTGCTTCCCGGAAGGAGATCCGTCGCTCGCGCTCTTCATGCTGATTGCCGGGGTCTCTCAGGCGGTTACAAATTACGGCGGTGATGATCACGAGCTGAGAGCGAAAGCCGCGCACCTGCTCGACAACCTGACAAACCGGCGTCCGAAATAGCGTTTCCGATTCTTCAGCGATCCAACCTCTGATCTCCAGTCCTCGGTTCCGGGGGCTGGAGATTTCTTTTATTTCCCGTGTTTCCCGGCATCTTTCTCCTATCGGACTATATTGAAAAACCGTGAAAGGAAGTCCTGGCCGTGTTCCCGAATTTCGGAGGAGGGCGGACGGGATGACCGCAGAAAGAGGTTTATCGAATGAATTCTGATCGCAATACGCTCTTCACTTTTTTCACGCCGCAGTATGTGACGCAGCACCGTAAAAACGAGGCGGCGCTCAACCACACGCCTTACGCGAAGTATTTCACGGACGACCTGGAGGTCCCGTGCGATATGGTCCAGGCACTGAAACTCGCGCCTCTCCCGGAGTCGTCGCTTTTCCCACCGACAAAGGCGGGTTTGAACGCCCTTTTCCAATCCCCGTACGATCTCCCGGTCGCCGGTTTCGGTCTCATTGGAAACAAAGACACCGGGCGGATCATCTGCAGCTGGAGCCGGCACTTCTTCCCGGGGGCAACGTCTGAGATGCTTCGCTGGTGGTTCACGTGGCACATGGGGCACACGGATCGGTATTCACTCTGGTCTCCCTACGCTCATATCGGGAACACCGTCCCGCATCTTGACCGGATCGATGATCCGAATCGGTCGTATGAAGAAAAAATGTATGACCCCGAGAACCCGAACCGGGTGACGGAACTGGTGGGCGACATGGTGCTTGACGCTCTGATTCACTTCACGGATCCGAAGAAACTCGGTCTCACGGAAGAAACGATTAAGAAGGGCGGCTACACATTCAGCGCGAGCGGGTGGTCCGAAAATCTCGCGGCGCCGGGGCTTCCGGCCGGCATGATGTTCCACCTGGGGCGCGAGGTGTCGGGCGGCCTTGAACTCATTTCCCACTATTGGCTTGGGACGCACCGCGGAATGGCGGAACTCACCGGGATGAAGGATGAGGTGGAGAGGGCGCTCAGTCTCGCGAAACCGGTGCCGGACGAGATGCTGCTCCGCGGGGGGTACGACATGTCGGTGCACGACATGATTGAGTTCACGCGGCTCTCGCAGATTCTCCCGAACCTCTACGCGGAGTTCCGGAACGCGTAAAACGCATATCTGCTTTGCTTAGCAACAAAACAGCCGCCAAGGAGTCACTCTTTGGCGGCATTGCTTTTCTAGACGGTGAAAGATCCTTAAAGGGCTTTTGGTCAACGAAGAGAAGAAGGTTGATTTCCACACTTGAGAAAATCCATTTTTGAATCAGCCGCCCTAGTCGGTCCTCTGTAAACTGCCCATTGAAACACCCCCACGGAATGTGGGGAAAGGCAGAGCCAGTATGCCTGCATCGTCACTATGGGAGAAACACCCCCACGGCGTGTGGGGAAAGGGATGGACGCTTATCCGCCGTAGTCCGTCCGTTGTAAAGATCCCATTGAAACACCTCTGCGGTGGCAGAGAAAAAGGAACGCGCAGGTTATTCTCGAAGGGAAATCAACCTGGAGAAATTCTATCTGAAGAATCGGAAAATTGCTAACTAAAAAAGTTACTATAATTTTTTAAAAATAGTTTTGTTATGCCGGAAAATCAATGCATAGCCGCTCTTCAGAATGATTGTTTAAGGACCAGAGTTCAAGCGCGTGATGGGGCAGTGATTCCGGTCTTCAGGGCACAGCCTTTCCTTTTTTGTGGATACACGGATCGCCTTTTCTTACCGTCATAATTCGCGGGATCCATCGCTTCAGCCGTGACCGCGTTACATCGATTCACATCAGAACGACGCTTTCCTTTTTCCGTCAGAAAGAAAAAAGCAAGAGCGTAACGGCGGCCGGATTTCAGGTTTCTGAAAAAATCTCTTAGAATTCACCCCTTAAATGATTGATTTAAGCGCGCAGTGACGCGCGTCTCCTCACCATCCCCGTGAGGAACAGAAGAGAGATTCAAATGGATATCAAGAAAGACAACGCGATGTATATGCAGATTGCGCAGATCGCGGCCGGCCGCAGCTACGCGAAGCGCCTCCAGGTGGGCTGCGTCATCGTGAAGAACAACTCCATTATTTCGTTTGGCTGGAACGGCATGCCCACCGGCTACGACAACTGCTGCGAAGAGGAGATCGACGGAAAGCTCGTGACCCGGAAAGAGGTCCAGCACGCCGAACTCAACGCCATCGCGAAGCTTGCCTATAACGGCTACTCGTCTCACGGGGCGAGCATCTATATCACGCATTCCCCCTGCATCCACTGCTCGCTTCTCATTCAGAAGTGCGGGATTATCGCGGTCTATTACCACGAGCTCTATCGGGATGACGCCGGCATTCAGTTCCTGAAGAAGGCCGGAATCCACGTGGAGCAGCTCTGAGCGTGATGAGCGCTATGGACTTGAAACCCCGCCGGGTGCTCGTCACCTATGAGTCGGTCACGGGAAACACGAAGCGGGTCGCCGAAGCGATCGCGGCGGTGATCCCGGGGGCCGTCATGACCCCGATTGCGGACGCTCCGGATCCTGCGGGGTACGACCGGGTGTTTGTGGGTTTTTGGTGCGATAAGGGGCACGCGAGTGAGTCTGCGGACGCGTATCTGAAATCTCACCCCGGTTACCCCTTCATTCTTTTCGGGACGCTGGGCGGTGTGCCTGGAGTGGGGTACTCGGTGACGTATGAGAATCGGGTGAGGGAAGAGCTCGCGGCCGCGAATGTTCCCTTCCGGGCTTTCCGTCTCTGGCAGGGGAAGATCGACCCGGCGCTCGTCGAAAAGTCAAAAGCGCGTTTCCCGATGACGCCAGAGAGGCTCTCCCGGATCGCCGCCGCTGCCACTCACCCGGACGCGGCAGACCTCAAAGACGCGCAAGTGTGGGCTCTCGAACAGTTAACCGGAAGTTAACCGAAATGAAACTGACCCCGGTTCGGGTGCTTTTTAAAAACACATAAATCACCGATAGTTAGCCTTAGATCAGTTAACTCTCAGTACATTCCAGTAAACCGATAGCTCAATTCCTATTGATCGGCTATAGTAGTTATGCCACAGACTTAATCTGTGGCTAGATGGTAATTTCCTTTACACCGCGGCTGCTCCCTGCATCCGCGGTCTTTTTGTTAGGACAGGGTTTCCGTATACAGGAAAGTCCGTCTCATCGGTTCTCTGTCACTCAGCTACACTCATAAGAATCACACTCATTCAGGTTTCTTGGAGGCTTTGAGATGACGAAACGCGTTTTGACCGCGGCTGCGGTTCTCGCACTTTCGCTTGGGATGACCTCTGCCGCCTTTGCGGCCGAACCCGCGGAAGGGAATTCCACCTCGATCGCGAACGAAACGACGGCGGCTCCTTCGAAGTCCACGTCGATCGGTCAGGACATCAAGGAAGGGGCGACGGACGTCGGCCATATGGCAAAAGACGCCGCGACGGAAACGGGTCACTTCTTCCGTGACGCGGCGAAGGACACCGGACACTTCTTCCGCGACGCCGCGAAAGGCACCGGTCACGCCGTGAAGAAGGGCGCTGAGAAGGTGGGAGGCGCGGCCTCGACCGTCGGGCACGGAATCGCGAAGGGCGCGAAGACCACCGGTCACGCGATCAAGAATGGCGCGACCGCGGTGAAGGATACGTTCTCGGACTCGTACTCCTCCGCCCCGGCCTCCAAAGCCGCTGGCAAGTAAACCATAAAACCAAGCAACACAAAGGAAATACCGATATGCAGAAGGACCTCGGCGGACTGCCCCCCGAACAGGCGCTCGACTATATGGAAAAGACCCCGGATCTCGTGATCGTGAATGTCGCGGGACGCGGTTTCTGGGATCGGAACCACTTTGACGGCGCGGTGAATATTCCGACGGAAGATATCGGGGACGACGCGTCGATCGAGAAACTGAAGGAGCTCCCCGCCGGCCGCCCCGTCATCATGCACTGCCGCCGCGGCCACATGGTGGTCGACTGGTACCAGAAATTGAAGGCGCTGCGCCCTGATATTCCTGAAGTGAGCTATATCGCGGGTGTCCCCCCGTTTGACGCTTATAACGACTGGGCGCGCGATAAGTAATCGGTCTCGTTTGTTCGAGACAACTGAAAAGGCTGACCGGTTTTTTGCCGCGTCAGCCTTTCTTTTGCTTGGATAAAGGCGAGGGGAGATTCAGTCTGGGTTCAGAGCGCTTTTGCCGCGCTTTCCCCCGCGATCCGCCCGAACACCACGCAGTCGGGGAGCGAGCAGCCGCCGAGCCTCCCCGCGCCGTGGATCCCACCCGTCACTTCACCCGCGGCGTAGAGCCCGGGGATCGGGGTGCCGTCCGTTTTGATTACGCGGGCATGTGTGTCAATTTTGAGTCCGCCGTTGCAGAAATGAACGAAAGGCCGCTCAAGCCCGTAGTAGAACGGGGGCTTTTTGATTTCCTGCGTGAAAAGCGTCCGCCCGAACTCCGGATCCTGGTGAGCCCGGGCGTAGCTGTTATAGCGGTCCATCGTCTGAAGGAACTCTTTCGGATCGACCCGCATCCCGAGCGCCACTTCCTCAAGGCTGTCCGCGGTTTTGACGATCCCGCGTAAGAGTTTCACGCTCCGGCTCGCGCCTTTCGCGGACGCGGCGTCCGTCACCACCCAGAAGCGGTGATGCGGGAGTTTCCACACGGCCTGCGAGATCGTTTCCATCGGAGCCTGCTCGTTCACGAACCGGTGCCCGGATTCATCGAGATACACATCCGCCCCGACGTAATTTGTGAGCCGGCCGCCGGAGAACGGAATCGTGAGGATCTTATCCATGTCGAGGAGTTCGGCTCCGAGCGATTCCCCGAAAATAATGCCGTCTCCGGTCGCGGTATCAAGCCCATCGCCATAGGGGTTCGCGGTGGAGGTGATTTCAGACGTGAGTCTCGGGTCGTACTTGGACCGGAGCGCGACATTTCCGGTGTAGCCTCCGGTCGCGAGAATCACGGTCTTTGCGTGAACGAGGAATTTCTTTTTGAGACGCGACCCTGAGACGAGGAATCCTGAGTCTGTCGGTGTTACCCGTGTCACTTCGGCTCCGAAGTAAAGCGGGATCCGGAGTTCGCGAAGCCGCCGGTTCACGGCGAAGATGTAGTCGTAGCCCCCGTTCACAAAGCTTGTGAGGTAGCTTCGGGGGACAAGACCGCCGAGCGCCTCGTAGGGATCCGGGAGCCAGGTGACGCCGAGGCTTGTCATCCAGTCATATGCCGCCCCGGAATGCTCAACGAGAATCCGAATGAGCTCCGGGTTCCCGAGTCCCTTCCCGGTTTTCTCCATATCGGCGATCATGGAGTCCACCGCCGCCCGGTACTCCGCGTCGTGCCCCGGCATATGGCGCACCGCGCTGAAGTATCCGGTCGAGATCGTGGAGTGGCCTTCAAGGAGCGATTCTTTCTCGAGCACACAGGCGTTCACCGAGCCCGAGGTTTTCGCCGCGATCGCGGCAGTGAGCCCAGCGAGTCCCGCTCCGATCACGCAGACGTCTGAACTCCATTCCTCAGCCGGCGGCTCCGCGGTTGAGGAGAGCGCCGGACCCGCGAACGGGATCACGGAGAGGAGCCCGAGAAGATTCCGGCGTTTCATAGGGCGGCCTCACTCCCCGGGTCATCGCCGGTTTCATAGTCGAGAATCGTGAAGATCCGGACAAGCTCCGCGCTGGAGCGCGCGTCGAGCTTGATCAGCGCGTTCTGCCGGTGCATTTTGACAGTCGTTTCCTCGATCCCGAGTTCCCGCGCGATTTCCTTATTCCGGAGACCCCGCGCGATACAGCGGGCGACGTCGTTTTCGCGGGGCGAGAGTTTGCGGACGAGTTCCTTCAGACGGTTCACCTCGTGCTCCCGGACGTCGAGCTCCACAGAAGCCGTCACCGCGGCGGCGACCCGTTCGAGCATTTTGTGCGGCTCCGCCGGTTTCTGGATAAAGTCCGCGGCTCCATGCCGCATCGCGTGCACCGCGGCATCCACTTCGCCGTGCGCCGTGAGGAAGATGATCGAGAGGTGGGTGACACCCCGGTTCTCGAGCTCTTCCTGGACTTCAAGCCCCGTCATTCCCGGCATCCGCATATCGAGCACCACGCACCCCGGGCGCTTCAGTTCATCATGCTTCAGAAACTCAACGCCGCTCGCGTACGTAATCACTTCCCACCCGAGCGTCTCAAGCAGCATCTTCTGCGAGGCGAGGAGTTCGGGATCATCGTCCACGATTCGGATAAGAGGAGTGTCACTCATCCGCTGCACCTTTATGAATGTCGGAAGTGGTTGTGGTGTTGTTCTGGCTGCCGGAGTCAGAGCTGTCTGTCGAAGTCTCATTCACCCGGTCAAAGCGGAATTCAAAAATAACGCCGTGCGGCTCCGCGTGCTTCACGGTCATCAGAGCGCCGTGCGCGTCCGCGATCCCGCGGACAATGCCGAGCCCGAGACCGAGCCCCGCGGGGTCGGTGGAGTCACTCGCCTCGGTAAGCCGCCTGAAATCTTTGTCATCCAGTTTCGGGCCCGCGTCCTCAACCGTGAGGAACACATACTGATCGACCGTCCGGACGGACACCTGAAGCGGCCGGCGGGTTTCCGATTTCATCGCGCGGGCCGCGTTTTTCATGAGGTTAATGAGAAGGATCTCGAGTTCGAGCGGGTCGCCGGACACCAGAGCGCCGGGGACCGCGGAAATGAGGAGTTCAGGCGAATACTTCCGGTACTCCTCATAGTGACGGAAATTCTCAGCGGCCGCTGTGACAACTGCCGTGAGATCCACGGGCTTATGCGCGGACTTCTTTTCCCGCGCGTACCCGCGCACCCGGTCCACGATATCCGTGATCCGGTGCGCCTCGCGGTTCACGGCGTCCGTCGCCTTTTCTAGCGTCGGGTTTGAGGGCGTGAGGTCTTCAAGCGTCAGACTCATCACCTCGCAGTAATTCATGATCGTCGCGAGCGGCTGCTTCAGTTCATGCGCGATCATGCTCGAGAGATGAGAAACGAGGGAATTGCGTTCCAGCACCGAGAGCTTCGTTCTCGCTTCGCGTTCGTTCTCGGCGAGCCGTTCGTTGTCAGAAAGCGCTGCCGTGAGGTCGCTTGTCCGCTTCCGAACGAGGGTCCGCAGCCGCATCTCGTTCATCACGAGGATGAAGATCAAAAGAGCGACACCGGCGAAAATCCACCGGTACTTGATGAGGACATCCTTGAATGTCAATGGCTTCGGGGCAAACGGCCCCATCCCGAGCGTTTTATAGAGGTCGCCCACGGTGTTTAATTGCCCCGCGACCTGCCAGGAGAACGACCGCTGATCCGGCATCGTGAGAAGGGCGACCGACACCGCTTTCACTAATTCCGGCCGCGTGAAGTTAAGCGCCCCGAAAACGTTATCCGGGTAGAGCGCCGTCGTGTGCCGGCACTGAAGGAGGCTGTCCGCGTGAGGGGAGACGACGCGGAGCACTCCCTTTTCGATGAGTCCCGCGTTTTCCGCGGCTTCGAGTTCGCACGCGGTGAGGACCCCAGCGTCTGTTTCCCCGTCCACCACGTTTTCCATCACGTCCGGGTACTCAAACGTCCGGTAACTCACGCGGCTGAAAAAGGCGTTTGGGTCGTAGCCTGATTGCTTCAGGTACCCCGCGAGCGCGAGCCACCCGCCAAGCGAATCGGGGAGCGACGCGGCAACCGACTTCCCTTTCAGATCCTTAATGGAGTCGAGATCCTTCCGGTCAGACCGCACCACAACCGCCGACCCGACGGAATATCCGCCATCCTTCGCCCACACGGTTTTCCGGGTCGCGAGCGCCTGGGCTCCGAGTGAATTCGTAAGCGTATAGAAGATGTCGGAGGGCCCAATCACAAAGTCCGGCCGGTGACCCGCGATCACGGAGGCGGACTGGTACGCCGGAATCTCCAGCACCCGGAAGTGGTACGCGGGAAGGGCGCGCGATAGCTGGATCAGCGTCGGCGAAATAAATTCCGACCGATACCCCGGCTCATTCACGTTGATCACGCCGATTGTGACTTCTTTCGCCCCTTCATTCGGATCCGCGTCAAGCGACGGGTTTTTCGCGGGGTAACTCGCGGGCACGGTCCGGGTCGCCGCCGAGTCAAACTGCGGGCCGAGTGCCTCAGAGGGCCCTGTGAGACATAGGGCAGAGAGGAGCGCGGCAATGAGAGCGGACTTCTGAAGCATGGCGTGCCGGGAGAGAAGGGGGAAACTGTGGTTTTTTGTATGAGGTCATTCTATAGAAGGACCGTGACGGCTACCCACCTACTTTTTTAGGTAGTCAATTTTTGTCACTATCTATAACCTTGTACCTAAGCTTAAGTGAAGCTTAAGGGGTGTGAAGGGTGTCGCAGAAACCTTCCAAATACCTCTTCAAAAACAAGAACTCTGTGAAAAAACAACAGAGTCGGATGTTTTTAAAGATACCCGCTTTCAGACGGAGAGAGAGAAAGTCTCAGCAGTACTCCCCAGAATCCGAAAGCCGATTAAAAGGACAACGGATATGCAGATAAGGTTCAAAGCAGCGCTTGCCGCGGCGATCGGAGCCATGCTCCTCGCGGCCCCGTCCGCTTTCGCTCAGGGCGTTACGATCCACGGTTCCCACGCCGGCATGAAGTGCGAAACCTGCCACGCCGGGCAGACCCAGAAGGCCGCCCCGTCGCAGAAGACCTGCCTCAAGTGCCACGGTTCTTACGAAGCTCTCGCGAAGAAGACCGCGAAGCCGGGCGAAAAGTTCAACCCGCATGACTCCCATATGGGCCGCATTGAGTGCACGCAGTGCCATTCGATGCACGCCACGAGTCACTACATCTGCCGCGACTGCCACGCGATTCCCGATCGTAAGTTCAAGGGGGAGTAAACCATGTCTTCTATTCTGACCCGCCGTAATTTCCTGAAGACCGCGGCCGCTGCCGGCGCTGCCTCCGCAGCCGCCCCGGCGCTTGCCGCCTCTTCTCAGTCCACTGCCGCTCCGAAGCATTGGGATCAGACCGTTGACGTGGTCGTCCTTGGTGCCGGCGGCGCTGGCCTCATGGCTGCCTGCCAGGTCTATGACAAGAAGGGGAAGGTCGTCGTTTTCGATAAGTCCTACAGCCCCTACCACTCCGCGACCCGCATGTGCGGCGGCCTCTTCACCGCCTACGGCTCCGCGATCCAGAAGCGTGAGCACGCGAAGGACTCCTGGCAGGAATTCGCGCACGACATCATGGATTACGGCGGCTATATGTCGCTTAAAGAACCGGTGGAACTCTTCGCGAAGCATTCCGGCGAAGCCTTTGACTGGCTCGAGAACCATGGTCTCGCGAAGCATCACCTCGAAAAGTATCCGGGCCACAGCAATCTCCGCGCTGTGCGTCAGGACAGCTATCAGGGCAAAGACTACATCGACGTGCTGACGAAGCAGATCGCGGACCGCAAGATCAAGATCTACGAAGGCACGCCGCTCACGAAGATCTACTTCGACCCGAAGAAGAATGAAGTGCTCGGTATTGAGGCGACGAACCTCGATACGGGTAAGAAGTACAACGTCCGCGCGCTTAAGGGCGTCATCATGGCGACCGGCGGCATCACCGGCACCCCTGAGTCTCTCGACTTCTGGGTTCCGTCCGTGGCTGGCAAGGGCGTCTCGATTGGCTGCTCCGCGAACGACGGCACCGCGATGCGTATCGCCGTGCGTGATGTCGGAACGCCGATCTCCCACATGCAGTACATCGCGTCCTACCCCTGCGGCATTGTGACCGCGGGACGCCGGGGACCCTACTGCCGCTTCTGGTACTTCACGCAGGCGGGCGGCATTCTGATTAATAAGAACGGTAAGCGCTTCGTCTCTGAAAACGAAGGCATCTGCCACATCACGCCGTACCTCGCGAGCAACCCGGGCGGCTACCACATCGTCTTCATGGATAAGAAGATCTATGACGCGACCCGCGCGAAGTATAAGATCGGCGCGCTGATCGGTCTTCCGTCCTGGAACGACGAACGCACCGAAGAGGAGTTCAAGCTCGGGAAGAACCTCTTCCGCGCGAATACGCTTGAAGAGTTCTGCAAGATCTCGGGCGTGGACCTGAAGGGCCTTCAGGATCAGATCGAGCTGTGGAACAAGGCCGTTGACACGAAGAACGACACCCAGTACGGCCGTCACGACCAGAAGGTGAAGATTGACCTCGCGGGTCCGTTCTACGGCATCAAGATGTATCCGTGGAACAACCTCTCCTGCGGCGGCTTCCGCGTGACGGATCACCTCCAGGTGCTTGGCTGGGATCTGAAGCCGGTGAAGGGTCTCTACGCTGCCGGTGAAACGGTTGCCGGTGTCCACGGCGCGTTCTACTGCGGCGGCAACGCCTGCGGTTTCGCTCATACGTCGGGTTACATGGCGGGCCAGATCGCCATGGGGCGCAAAGACGTCTGAGAGAAGTAAAAGTCGGGGAACCGGACGAACTCTCCTCCGGTCCCCCGCGGTTCTGGTGAAAAAGCAGTTCAGGTTATAAGTCAGTCAGACTTGGGATCCGGTAATAGCGTAACCGGATCCCTTTTTTTATCCGAATTACGCGGATTTTCTTCCGATCGTGAGCACCCAGCGCTGCTCGAAACAGATTTCGTCCTCTTTCCGATAGGGCGCGAAGCCGGTCTTCGGACCGCCCGAGAGTTCCGCTTCCATCCGACCCCGGATCGCCTTTTCCGTTTCCGGCGGCGTCCGGGTGAGTCCCATCCAGGACTCGAGATGCTGCTCAATCCGAACGGTGTCGGAGTGTTCAATCGAGAGTCCCTCAGACTCAAAAAGCATCTCCATGTCGTCCTTCGTAAGATTGCTGACATGAGACGGATCGCGCATTCTTTCGATTTCGTCCCGGGCCGCGCGGTCCGGTTCCGGAGACGCCTCCATATCGATCATGATGAGCCGGCCTTCCGGCTTCAGAACCCGGACCATTTCCTCAAAGGCCTTCACCGGGGCCGAGAAGTGATGAAAGGCGAGCCGGGACATCACGAGGTCAAAGCTCCTGGAGAGGAACGGGAGGTCTTCCGCGAACCCCTTCTCAAATATGAGATTCGTGAGTCCCGATTTATCCGCCGCGGCTTTCCCGGCTTCGAGCATCGGAAGCGTCGCGTCGAGACACACCACGGTCTTGACCGCCGGAGAAAAAGTCCGGCCGCAGGCCGCGGTGCCCGCGGCGACTTCAAGCACAAGGTCACTTTTCGCGGGGCTCACGGCTTCGAGCACATGGTTCAGATAGTCCGCTTTGGAGAACTGCAGCGTCGGACTATCGAAGTTCGACGCCTGGATCGAGAACGATTGATTGATAAGACTGAGATTTTCAGGTGTCATAGGGCAGTGCCCTTTTTTGGAATAAAGAGAGAATGCATATCGGCTTTTTCAAGCGTGAGGAGTTTTACCTTCCGGAGGATTCCGCCCGCGTACCCGGTGAGGCTGCCGTTCGCGGCGACCACGCGGTGACAGGGAATGATGATCGAGATCGGGTTATGACCGACCGCGCCTCCGACCGCCTGAGCGGAAAACCGGGTGCCGCCGTGTCCCGCGGCGATCCGCTTCCCGATCGCGCTGTAGGTCACCGTGGTGCCGTAGGGGATTGAGAGCAGATGGTTCCAGACCACGGTCTGAAACTCAGTCCCGATCAGGTGAAGCGGAGGCGTGAAGGAGGGAATATTCCCCGAAAAGTAAATACTGAGCCACTTCGAGGCGGAGTCCAGAATCGGTGAATCCCCGGTCCGGTAAGTCTTGGGGAGCGTCCGCGCGAAATACTTCTGTCCCATGAACCAAAGACCGATGAGGCCTGTCTCGTCTGCCGCGAGGAGAATCTCCCCGAGCGGCGACTCATAGTGCTTCACGGTGACCATTTCAGTTTCCATCGGTGAAATAGCGGTTTGAGTCATCCGGCGCTTCTTTCCGATCCTTTTCTGTATAGGACCGGAGTTCGGCGCAGACCGTGACCCGGTAGCTCTCAATCAGTTTGTCGCGTCCCTCTTTCTGCGCGAGCCGGTGCTTCAGCGTGTTCCGCCAGCGGCTCACCGCGGCTTCGTCCGTCCAGACATTCATCGAGAGGAGTTTCGAGTGATCCGCGAGGCTCTCAAAACGCTCAGCCCGGACGAAGCCCTCAAACCCCGAGAGGAGGGGTTTCAGCATCGCGGCGAGTTCGAGGTACCGCGCGCGGCCCTCGGGGGTCGGCTTCAGTTCAAAAAGGACGATGATATTCGGCATGGTGGTTTCTCCTTTCCGTTATTCAGGTTTCAAGTGCGGGGATCGGCTGAGGGGCCAGATACGGATTGGGGTGTCGGGAGGGCTTTCCTTCTCTTCCGGCTTCTCCCTTTTTTCACCGGCATCGGCGCGTAATCCCGCAGCTCAGGATCCGCGCCCGCCGCGGCGGCCCAGAGGTAGAGACTCGCGACGCTGCCGTACGGGCTGAAACGGCGCTGGTACTTTCGAAAGAGCGCCGGCGTGATCGCTTTGTGGTGATAGACCATGCGGAGTCCCCGCTGAATCGCGAGATCGCCGAAACTCAGAATGTCCGGCCGGCCGAGCGAAAAAAGGAGAATCATCTCCGCGGTCCAGGTTCCGATTCCCCGGATACCGGTGAGCGTCCGAATCGCGTCCTCATCAGTCATCCGTTCGATCGCGCCGAGATCCACTTTGCCCCGAAGAACGTCTGAGGCAAAACCGGCGATATAGTCCGCCTTCCGGAAAGTCATGCCGAAAGACTGTAGCCGGGGAATTCCCGCCGCCGCGATCACGTCAGGCGTTAAGACGCCGAAAGCGTCGAGCATCCGATTCCAGATGGTTTTCTGAGCTTTGGACGAAATCTGCTGACCGATGATGTGGCGGATGACAGAGGAAAAAAGATCGGGGTCCGTCTCACGGTCGATGTGCCCGATCCTCTCGATCAGGCTTTTCAGCCGCGCGTCGCGCGCTTTCAGATACTCTGTTTCTTTCGTGCCATAGCGAAAAAACACAATCCGGTCCCCACTCAGTATCAATCCTGAGTATCAATTTATTATTGAAATTCTTGTCCGGATATCACATTGCGAGCGAAAATCATCACAATATCGTCATCATGAAATTTTCGGCATGGAAAAAGACCGCTATATCAATTCTGTCAATCTGAATGCCGGGAGCCGGTTTCCGTATCTGGTGCTGAATATGGTCGACAATCAGTCCACTCCCCGGAATCCCGGCTTTCAGGTGATGCATTGGCATGAGGACCTGCAGTTCATCGCGGTGTCGGATGGCCGGATCGCGGTCCAGACGCTCGATGAAACGGTGGAAGCCGGGGCAGGGGAAGGCGTCTTTATCAACGCGGATGTCATCCACTATGTGCGGAAAATCGGGACCTGCCGCTATCGGAGTTTCATCTTTCCCGCCGCATTTCTTACTTTCTTCCCAGGAAGCCCCGCGGAAAGCCTCGTGACCCGGGTAACTGAAAATCCAGATATCCATCTGATCCGCTTTTCACCGGACACGGAGTGGAACCGCGGCGTGCTTTCGCTTCTCTTTCGTCTTTCGTCTTTCGTCACTCGAAGATCAGGCCAAAGACGAGACGTATCCCTATGAAGTGCTCTCCGTGCTTTCGCAGCTCTGGCTCATGCTCATCCGGAATCTGAGGCTGCCGGCGAAGGAAAAAGTGAGCGCGTCTCACCGGAGAATGCAGAAGATCCTTCAGTACATTGCGGTTCACTTTTCGGAACCGATTACGCTTGAGGATCTCGCGCGGAGCGCGAGTATCAGTAAATCCGAGTGCGGCCGGGTTTTCAGAGTGAGCCTTCAGAGAACACCGTACCAGTATCTGATGGAGTACCGGATGAAGAGAGCTTCTGACCTTCTCGCGGAAACGGATCTTCCGATCGGGACCATTGGTGAAACGGTGGGTTTCAGCCAGGTGAGTCACTTCGGGCACTGCTTCAGGAAGAGAACCGGGCTCACCCCCAGCGCCTACCGACGGGCGCACCGGAAGAAAAACGGGTGGATGGGTTTTCAGGACTCCGCAGCCGGCACCGAATGAAGTCATACCCGCTGCGGCTGCCGTTCAGGGCTTAAAGAGTTCCGCTTCAACGATCTCTATCTATTAAAGAGATGCGCCTTTGTTTCTGAATGCGGAGCGGAGGGGAAGCCGCTCCGGTTTTATCAAAGCGTTTCCTTCTCAGGCGGAAACGAACGCCGTTCTTTATCCATTCCCTAAGCGGCCCCCAGGGGCTGAAGATCGGCAACCGATGCCGGGATCAAGAGAGACTTCATATCGGTTTTCTCAAGCATCAGAAGTCTCGCCCGGTGGATGACGCCGCCCGCGTAACCCGTGAGGCTCCCGTTCGCCGGCACCACCCGATGGCTCGGAATAATGATTGAAATCGGGTTTTGGCTCATCATGCCGCCCACCGCCTGCGGAGAAGGGCGGAAGCCGGTCCGCTGCGCGGCCACCCGTTTTCCGATATCGGCGTACGTCGCGGTGGTTCCATAAGGAACGGTGAGAAGGCGCTTCCAGACCGCGATCTGGCAATCGGTTCCAATCAGATGGAGAGGCGGCGTGAAAGAGGGTTTTTCGCCTGAAAAATACCCCCTGAGCCAGCGGACAGCAGATTCAAGAATCGGTGTGCTGCCGGTCTGGTAATTCCGTGTGAGGGTCTGGGCGAAATATTTCTGGCCTTCAAACCAGAGTCCAATGAGCCCCGTGTCATCGGCCGCGAGAAAAATCAGCCCAAGCGGGGAGTCGTAGTACTTCACAGTGACCATTTTAATTCCCGAAGCTAAAATAGTGTTCTGAATCTGACAGCAGGTACGGGCTGTCTTTTTCCGTAAACGACCGGGGGTCAGCGCTGACTGTTACCCGAGTCCCCGCAAAACCAGCCTCGCGGTCTTTCAGATAATCTGTTTCAAACGCCTGACAGTGCAGAAACACGATTCCATCTCCATTCAGTATCACTTCCTAAGTAGCAATTTATTCTCAAAATCCCCGTTTTGATATCAGGAAACGAGCGAAAATTATTAATAAATCGCCAAAAGAGAACTTTTCGCATGGATAAGAACCGTTTTGTCAATTCCGTCAATCTGAATATCGGGACCCGATTCCCTTATTTCGTGGTGGACGCGATTGATGACAAGCCGTTCCCGCCGAATCCAGGGTTCCGGCTGATGCACTGGCACGAAGATCTGCAGTTCATCCTGGTGACAGATGGCCGGATCACGGTTCAGACACTTGATGAAAAGGTGGAAGTGGGAGCAGGGGAAGCCATTTTTATCAACGCGAGAGTCATCCACCGCATCACAAAGATCGGGACCTGCCGCTATAGGAGCTTTATTTTTCCGGCTTCGTTTCTGTCTTTCTTTCCGGGGAGCCCCGCGGAAGATCTGGTGACCCGGGTAACAGAGAATCAGGACATCCGGCTGATTCGGTTTTCAGACGATACGGATTGGAACCGCGAAGTGCTCGCGCGTCTGACGAGACTCTACAAACTTGAGGACCAGGCGAAAGACGAAACGTATGCCTATGAGGTTCTGATTGAGCTCGCGAGGCTCTGGCTCGTGCTGGTCCGGAATCTCAGGCTCCCCGATAAACAGAAGGTGAGTCCGCTTCATCGGCGGCTGCAGAAGATGCTGCAGTACATCTCGCTTCATTTTTCTGAACCGATCACGCTCGAAGACCTGGCGCGGAGCGCTAGCATCAGTAAGTCAGAATGCGGCCGCGTTTTCAGACAGGCTCTGGAGAAAACACCGTATCAGTATCTTCTCGAGTACCGGCTCCAGCGGGGGGCAGAGCTGCTCTCGAAAACCGATCTCCCGATCGGCGCGATCGCGGAATCTGTGGGTTTTGCTCAGATGAGCTACTTCGGGCAGTCTTTCAGAAACAAAACCGGACTTTCGCCAAGCGCTTACCGCCGGGCGAAGCGGCAGAATGACCGGGGACGTCTGACGGAAAAACCCCGTTCTGACTAGTCTGAGACCGCCAGGCGGTTTTTGAATCCTGAGTATTCGATACGGGATTACCCGTAGACACGAATGTCTCATTCTTAGGAATCTTGCTTAGGGTGAGGTTCTTCGGTATATTAAAGCTGTATTTGAAATACATCTTAAATTAAATAAGAGAGAATCATGTCGTTACCTGAATATGCATCGCAGTCTGTCGGAAATGTGGCCTCGAAGAGCACGGCTTTTGCCAAGGTGCTGAACGACGCCGGCGTTGATTTCTGCTGTCACGGCTCTGACGGCTTCTCCGAAGCCTGCCGCAAGGCTGGCGCTGATCCTGAAAAGGTCGCCAAAGAGCTCGACTCCGTGGTTGGTGTTCCGGCCCAGATGTCGCACGACTTCAATACCTGGCCGACCGATCTTCTCTCTGACTACGTGCTGAAGGTGCATCACCGCGGCATCCGCCAGGTGGGCCCGAAGATTCTGGACCTGCTCGCGAAGGTTGTCGAAGTGCACGGCCCGAATCACCCCGAACTCCACGAAATCCAGTCTCTCTTCCAGCAGACCATGGTGGATCTGACGAACCACCTGATGAAGGAAGAGATGATGCTTTACCCCTTCATCTATCAGCTCTGCGACGGTGACCTGAACCACCACTCCGTGCAGGCTTTCCACTGCGGCTCCGTTGAATCCCCGATCGGTGTCATGGAAGCGGAACACGAGGAAGAAGGGCAGCGTCAGGAAAAGATCCGTCAGCTGACGAACGACTACACGCCGCCCGCGGACGCCTGCGGGAGCCTGAAGCTCACGTACGCTCTCCTTAAGCAGTTCAAGGATGACCTCCACGAGCACATCCATCTTGAGAACAACCTCATCTTCCCGAGGGCTCTCGAGATCGAATCCCGCGTCGTTGAACGCTGATTCTTTCTGAAGTAAACGTCTTTCTCCTGGGTGAATGGCCAGAGCTGGATTTTTCGGTGATGGATCTGCAGAGGAGCGGTAAGAGGGATCCGCTCTGGCTGTTCACTTTTTAGTTTTGATGAGCAAAAGCAGCACCTGAAGTATCAGTAGAAGTGAAAGCACTGTCCTCATGGACCGTTCTTTCACTCCTCCCAAAGGTTTCCCCCTCTGGGGCAGTTGGCAAACAACGCATCACACTCTCCGACCCGCCGATTGTTCCAGAGACCTATTGAGAGGAGTGAAACGACTGTCTCTGAGAAGAGAAGAAGCCTGGCGCGTCGGGAACCGCGTCAGGCTTCTGTTTTTTTGACTGTTCGCTTCCAGCGATCGAACGCACATCCGAGAACCGTCTTCTCGTTTAGAAGGCCGCGAAACGCGAGGGATGCGGGGTCTCTTTCTCTCTCCTTGCCTCGAAGAACAGAAGATTTATCGATTGAATTTATTTACCTTTTATGGGAATTATCCGTATTACTACCCATGATGGTAGTAACCCCGGATTTGGGATAAAAAGCGGTCTTTCTTCACTATATTTCACGGCACACAGGCGCTGTTGCCTGAGAAAACAGGAGAGAGTTTGTTATGACCGAAATTTCCCATCGTTCTGCTATTGCACTCGGTGCCGCAGCCGGACTTGCCACTTTTGCTGAAGGCGCTTTCGCGGCCGACGCTCCCAAGTCCACGAAAGATATGCCGATGAAGCATACGGAACTCGCGCTTTCCAAAGAAGAATGCCTCTATATCATCGAGCACACGGATCACGCGGTTCTCTCGACCGCTGATGCCACCGGTGAACCGTATGGCGTTCCGGTGACCCCGTTTATGCTGAACGGGAAGATTTATTTCCACGGTATCGGAATGGGCGAAGGCCGCCGCAACGCGAACCTGACTCAGAATCCCCGCGGGTCGCTCTGCTGGATCGCGAAGCAGGACATCAATGAGCCGCATCTCACGGTGGATTACGTTTCAGTGATCGCCCGCGGCCCGATCCGCATCGTGACGGACGCGAAGGAGAAGGAAAAGTTCATGCGCTATCTGCTCGCCCGCTTTACGCCGAGCATCGATATTGATAAAGCCATGGCTGCCCGTACCCAGAAGATCGCTCTGTATATGAATGTCTTCGAGATGACGCCTGAAAACATCACCGAGAAGGCCAAGGACCGCGGCTACATGCATTACTTCGGTAAGCAGCGTCCGGGCAAGAAAGACTCTGATTAATTTTCCAGAGTCTCGTCTGAACGACTAAGGGGCGATTCCTTTAACCGGAACCGCCCTTTTTCTGTTGTCTGACGCGGAAGGCATCTGTCTTTATTGGAGTTCGGTTTCGGAACTCGTTCCGGATTCTGAACTACCCAGCCAGGAACAGGGTACCGTCCATCACTCAGTCAAAAAGATCTTTCGTTTTCCGCGGTTTATCCCGCTCCCGGAACCGGAGGTACGGCGTGAGGATATAGCGCCCGAGAGCGTAGAAAAGGATTCGCTTCTTATCCTGAGCGGGGAGGGGGGAGGAGAACTTGTATTTCCGGATCCAGCTGTAGTAGACATCCGCTTCAAGGAGCGCCTTGCTGTCCCCGCGGCCATAGCCAAACCGCACGGCGGCCCACCACATGCCGACCAGCGTCCGCTCAATCCCCCGGACCGCGGCGGGCGGGAGCCCGTCCGGCCGCTCAAGGAACCGGCGAAGGAAGGGAAGCCCGGCCGAGTCGTTCCTGAGGCTATGGGTGATCGAGGATTTTCTGAGCCGCCGGCGGTAGAGATACTGAGGCACCGTGACCGCGGTTTTAAGCCCCGGAAGAATGCGGATGAAATATTCCTGATCCTCCGCGATCCCGAGCCGCGCGTCAAAGCGATAATCCCGGATTTTGTCGTACCGGAAACACTTCACGGGGAGCCCGCGGGAACTGTAGGGGGCTTCAGCCTTTGTCGCTTCGTACCCAAAAAACACCGCTCCGATGCCATCCTGGTCAAGCCGGATTTCTTTGAGATTAGGGACCTTAGGGGTTTCTTTCTTCCGGTCGAAATCCGTATAGGGGCAGAGCGCGAGATCGGCTCCGGTGCGTTCGAGTGACTCGGTGAAGGACGCCACGTACTCGGGGTCGAGCACATCATCCGGATCCACAAACGACAGGTACTTCACGCCTTTCACCTGACTCACGATATCGAGTCCCCGGTTTCGGGCAGCGGAGACGCCGGCGTTAGGGAGATGCACAACGGTGAGCCAGGGGTGAGCGGCCGAGAACCGATCAAGAACCAGGCCGCCCCGGTCGGTTGACCCGTCATCCACCGCAATCACGAAGAACGCTTTTGAAGTCTGCTTATCGAGTGAGTCGAGAAATTCCGGCAGGTACTGGATCACGTTATAGACCGGAACGACGATGGCAAACTGTGACGCGGATGTGCTCATGAGAGGACAGGTATCGATGGTTGCCTCATCGGGGGCGAGGCATTCTGACTCGGGATTTTACCAACAGCTGAGTCGGTTGGGATCCGAAAACCCAAAGTTTTCCGGCCTCTGGCAATTTTTATTTTCTTTCGGTAGAATGCCGATCTCGGATAACTACCTTGGTAGAGTAATCGGAGACAGGTCTCAGGAAATCAACGGTTTCCAGACTATCCTCTGAAAAAACGTCATTAGGGACGACAGGCCTTTTCCGTCCAATCCGAAAAAATCCCGCAGACTTCTGAGAATTTCAGACAAAAGACCGGCGGTCCCCCTGATAGAGTTATGGAAAGTGATCCGGGAGCTGTTTCCCGGGCACAGGGATTGAAGGAGACAGCATGGCAACAGTTATCTGCCACATGATGGCGTCGCTTGATGGACGTATTGACTGCGATATGACGAGCCACCTGGGGTCGAAAGGATATTACGAAGCGCTTGAGGCTCTGAAGATTGACACGACGGTGGAAGGGAAGGTCACGGCGCTGCACCACTACGCAAGCGGCACCTATACACCGATCGATCCGACTTCCGTCGGAAAGCCTGAGTTCTTCAAGTCGCACGAGTCTGAAAAGTGGGCTGTGATCGCGGATACCCGCGGGACGCTCGTGTGGCCTGAAACGGATGATAAGAATCGCCTCTGCCTCGTTTCTGAACTCGCCCCGCGCGAGTACCTCGACTATCTGAAGAAGAACGGGATCTCCTATATCGCGGTCGGGAAGAAGTCGATTGACCTCAGGGAAGCGGTCCGGATCCTCGAAACGGAATTCGGTTCCCAGCGGATCGGTGTGGTGGGCGGCGGCCATATCAATGGCTCGTTCCTTGAAGCCGGTCTGATTAATGAAGTGAGCATGGTTTACGGGGCCGGTATTGACGGACGCTCAAGCCAGCCGACCGCCTTTGAAGGGATTTCGGAATCCCACACCGTGCCTTATAAGCTCACGCTGCAGAGCGTGGAGAAGGTCGCCGATCAGTCGGTCTGGATCCGCTATACGGTTTAAAGCGTTTGGGCGGTAACCGCTAAACCTCTGACGCGCTTCAGTTTTTATTCAGAATGAAAATTATTTTCTCCTGCAGAATCAAAGGAAAAGGTAAGATAAGTTCAAGCTTTTCTGAATAAAGGACGCGTCATGAAACAGTCGGCTTTTCCGCTCATCACCGCGCCGTGCCTCAAGGGTGTGCTTGAGGACGGCGGGAACCACGTCGTGATCATTGATGTGAGATCGAACCTTGTTCACCCGGAGAAGGGGCGCGAGGCGTATCTCGAATCTCACATCCCGGGCGCGGTGTTCGCGGATATGGAGACGGATGTCGCGGGTGTGAAGACCGGCACAAACGGCCGTCACCCGTTCCCGGATCTCGAAACGTTCGCGGAAAAGATGCGGAATTTCGGGGTCCGGAAGGACACCCTCGTGATTCTCTATGACGGGGGCGAAGCGAATTTCGCGTCCCGCCTCTGGTTCACGTTCCGCGCGGCCGGCCACGGTGATATCCGTGTACTGAATGGCGGGTTCAAAGCCTGGGTCGAAACGGGGCTTCCCGTAACAAAAGAGATTCCGACCCCTGAAAAGGGCGACTTTGAGGTTGGTGATCCGCTGGAGCGTGTCTTCACGAAGGAAGAGATCGAGAAGAACCTCGAAACCGGGGAATATCTCCTCGTCGACGCACGTTCCAACGACCGCTTCCACGGGAAGAACGAAACGATGGATCCGAAGGGCGGTCATATCCCCGGAGCATTCAATCACCCGTCAGCCGCGAATATCGGCCCGGATGGATATTTCCTGAGAAAAGGTGAACTGAAGGACGGGTTCAAAGCCGTGCTCGACGCGGCTGCCGGAAAGCCCATCATCAATTACTGCGGTTCCGGTGTCACCGCCTGCTGCAACCACCTCGCGATGGAAGATGTCGGGATCCAGCCCGCCGGCGTTTATATCGGCAGCTGGTCTGAGTGGATCGCGGATCCGAAGCACCCGCTCGCGACAGAATAAACGCTTCCACGTTTCCGAAAACTATCGAAAACGAATCCAGGTGTCCTATGGGCATCTGGATTTTTTTTGAATGCCGAAATCAAAAATGCCACCCCGAAACTGAGTTTCTTGGGCGGCACTTTGAATCAGGAAGAAAGGGGATTACTTCTTCGCAGGTTCCTTGTAGGCAAGGTGATTTTCGATCGCCTGATCGAGCATTAACTGCCACTGATTGACCTTGCGATGACCGCAAAGCTTGTCTTCAAACGCGGGCTGGGTGCATTTGCTGACGTCAAGCCCCATGCTGTCGATATATTTGACTTCGTACGAGTGAGGTCCGATATCCACCCGATAGCGGGCGTGGAACTGAATGTATTTGCCGTGATTGACCGGGGGGTAGACGAGGGCGACAGAGCTCGGTGTGTCCTTCTCCACCATGAACTTGCGTTCGTTCGCGGCTTTAATCACCGCGTCGTGAATCGCGGACTGACTCTGAGTGACTTCATGCTGGGGAAGCTGCTGAATGGGGAATGTTCCCCCGCAGCCTGTTAATGACAGTGTCGCGGCGGCCAATCCAAGCACCAAAAGCGTTCGCATGACAACCTCTCCTTATTTGAAATAGATCGCTGAAAAGCCGTAAGAAACCTGAGTCTGACCAATATAGTGTACTGGTGAGAATTGGTAAATAGATTGAGGACTATTAAAAAGTGAGAATCCAGCCTTCAGGGATTTTCATTCAGAAAGAGGATCGGAACAGGAGTGTTTTAAGAGGTTTTTGGCGAATTGCCGGGTAATGAGGCCGATCGGAGAGCCGTTGAACTGTACTGAACTGTACCAAAAGGCGGCGAACTATACCAAAAAATACAGTAAGTATACAAGTAAGTATAGTTATTGGTATAGTTAAACGATAAGGTAATAAATTCCCCAAAAAACAGATTAATAATTTTAACCGACTGATTAAGCGAATAATTATTTTTTAATCAGGGTTGATGGAAGGCCGCGGAACTGTACCGAACTGTACCAAAAGGCGGCGAACTATACCAAAAAAAGCGGTAAGTATACTTAGAACTATACAAATTTGTATAGTTGATCTGCTGAGAGGCGGTTTAGCGGTCATGAACTGTACCAAAAGCCGTCGAACTGTACCAAAAAACGGTAAGTGCACTAATAAGTGGACTTACTGGTCCCTTACGGGGCATGGAGCAGAGCTGGCGAGACTGAAATCCTTCAGAGCAATCGGGAGGCTTTTCTTTTCGGGATTCCCGGCCCTTTATCCCTGTTGCTGCCCGGGATCACATTTATTTCGCTTTGAGGAGGGGACCAGTTATCATCCCAATACTTCCCCTCGGTTTTGGACAACAGCAGTTTGCTGTCATTTGGTTCTACAGGCAGTGAGACAGGGGAGTCATCCTGTATTGATTTATAAGGGGATTTTTTTACTGTCGAGATTTATCCCCTATAACCTCCTCTGAAAGCCCGCCCGGACAGGAACCGACGCTGAAATCTTCTGAGGACAGGGACACTCTTTTCTGCGATAATTTCGCGAATCTCAGTAAGGTTTTTCGTTAAGCGGTTCCGGCAATCATGACAATACAGAATAAAGAGCAGAACGAGCAGATTATCGCGGTACTGAATTACCTTAAAAATCTGCAGTCACTGCTGGCGAAGAAGAACCTCAATATCAAGGGCGACTCCGAGAACTGCAAAAAATTCGAAGACTTCCGGCCGATCGATAAAACCATGACCGTCTGGGATCTCAAAAATCCCGATGACGATGTCATTCTGAGCGTTGAATACCGTACGCGTCCGAGGAAACCGGCGGTTCCTGAGACTATCAAAGACTGGGTTACCTCGGCCGGAGAAAACCGAAAGTCGCTTGAAGTACAAAATGACGATGGCACGTCAGAGGTTCTCGAGTGGGGCGACGATCCAAAACGTCAGGCCACGTATGACGCCTGGCTGAAAGCGGTTGCGGCCTGGCGGGAAGAAGTCCAGCGTGTGAAGGAAATTCAGAAGTATTTCCATACCGCTCAGGCGATTTATTCCGCGGTCGAAGGATCCGGCTATCAGAAGGAACTGGTGCTTGGCACCATGATTTTTGAAAACTCCCCGGACACCGATTCAAAAACCAAAATCTGCTATCCGCTCCTCACCCGCCGGCTTTCCATGTCGATGGAGGTGAGTGTCCGGAATAATCCGGTGATTACCTTCACGCTGGATGATGAATCTCCGGCAGTTTTTGAGAGTCTTCCTATTCTGAAAGCGGAATCCGATCTCTCACCCCGGGCACTTCAGGAATTCCGAAAGAACTTTGTGGGTGACGATGTCAATCCGCTCGACACCGTCTCGGTTGGCGTTGATGAGCAGTTCAAGGCGCTTCCCGCTCACCTGGGTGTCCAGTGCCGCTGGGCGGATGACCCGAATAGTCTCCCCTTTGATGAAGACACGGAATTCTGTGTCTATAAGAAAGCCTATCTCATCGTCCGGGATAAGAACACCGACCTCCGCGAGGAGATTGATGACTATATCGACTCTTTGAAGGAAGGCCGCGGCGAGCCTCCGACCCACGTCCGCGACATTATCTGCGGTGTGGAGAAAAAGGAACGCGCGGAAGAGAGTCTCCCGCCGGACGAAGCGCTGGATCGGAAGCTTGCGGAGACCGCGGGCGAAGACCAGCGGATTCTGCTTGTGAAGCCCGCGAACTTCGAGCAGCTTGAGATCGCGCGCGAGATCCGCCAGGACTCTGCGGTTGTGGTCCAGGGGCCTCCCGGCACTGGTAAAACGCACACCATTGTGAATCTCCTCAGCAACTTCCTCGCCGAGGGTAAACGCGTTCTCGTGACCAGCGCCTCATCCCACGCCCTGACTGTGCTGAAAGAAAAAATGCCGGCGTCCCTTCAGCCGCTCTGCATCACGATGATTGAGGATAAGCGCGATCTGGAGAAGACCTCGACATCGCTTGTCACCAAACTGACCGAGCTGAAGGAGTCCACGCTCAAGAGGCGCATCACCGAAGCTGAAGAAGACCGGGTGGAGATTCTTAATAAGCTCCGCCAGTCACGCCGCGCGCTCTATGAAGCGCTTGAAGCTGAAAAGTGCAAGTATTCCGACCATCCGATCGCTTATAACAACGAAGAGTACAAACTGGACGAACTTGCCCAGTGGCTGCACGAGAACGATGACACCGCGGACATTATTCCTGGTCCGGTTTCCGGCAATGTGGTTCCGCTGACCGCGGATGAAATGAAGCGGCTCTATTCGACAAACGGCCGCTGGACCGCAGATCAGATCAAGTACTTTAAGTCTGACCGTCTGGCAGCGGTGGATTTTCCGAAACCTGAAGAGCTTTCTTTCCAGTTTGATCGCGAGAAAGAAACCCGTAAGGAACTGGATGGCTACGGGATCGAGGAGCAGAAAACTTTTGTTTCCGGCGTCGTTACGCGCTCCTTCAAGCGCCCTGAAGAGAATGACTTCTACCTCCGGTTCCCCGAAGACCGTAGCAGCGACTTCCTCTCGTTTGGCGAAAAAATTGATCCTGAGCTGCTTCGGGAAATCGCGGGGGATCCCTTCCTGATCCAGCTGATCACGATCGGCCGTACGGAAAATTCCACGAAGGAACGCTTTAAGACTCTGGCCTCCAAGATCCGGGATTCGCTGAACCTTCTCGAAGTGGTTCGGAAGGATCTTGATCACACGGTTTCGATCCCGGACGGGATGAGTGACCAAGAAATCAAAAATTCGATCGGCTGGGTAGAGACGAACTGTCCAACGGGCGAACTGACCGTCAAGCAGAAAATCAGGGCCAAGTTTTTAAACGATAAGCCGTGGTCCACGCTTGAAAAGATCCGGATCGCCCGGAACAACGCGAATCCGTTTGACGCCGAAACGCGGCGCTTGATCCAGCGTGAGCTTCAGGTACGGGAGAACCGTGACAATCTGAAGTTCCTCTGGAATGAGATCACCGAGGGGCTCAAAGTGCCCGAGGGTCGGTTTGATTTTTCAAAAAATGACCCGAAAGAGCTGCAGACGCTTTATGACGGCATCACGAAAAGCCTCGAGTGGTGGAAAGAAATCTATGAGCCGTTCTTCAGTCAGGTGACTGAAAGGAAGTTCACAACCCGCCTAACACCGAGAACCGAAACCGAGGAAGCGCTGAAGATCATTCTGGAGGACATTGTTCCCACAGTGGCGTTCATGAAGGAGCAGCAGGTCTTCGATTCCGTGCATCAGGGTATCCGGGATATTGAGAAACGGTTTGAACCGGAACAGCAGCTGACAGTGGGGCAGAAGTTCCTTTCCGCTATCCGGAACCGGGATGTCAGCGCGTTCCGAGACGCTTTGGAGTTTAAAGAGAAGGAGGACGCCGAGTACAAGGTCTACTCGGATCGCGAACGTCTTCTCCAAAAGCTTGCCATGAGCGCCCAGACCTGGGCCGCCCAGATCCGGACGGAGGCCAGCACCGTACCTCCGGAACACTATGAGACGAGCTGGAAATGGAAGCGGCTGAATGAGATCTATACGAAGATCGTCTCGGCGAACGTTTCCGCTCTGATCGACGAAACCCGTCAGGGCTCCAGAGACCTGAGAAAAAACACGACTGAGCTCGTTGAAGCGAAGGCCTGGAATTATCTCAAGCAGACCCTTGAGAATTCGCGGGAAATGCAGTCGCTCCGCACCGTGGCCGTTTGCTATAAGCAGCTTGGGAAGGGAACGGGGAAGAGCAAAAAGGCCGCGGAAGCCCGCCGCACGATCCGTGCTCTGATGCCGGACTGCCAGAAAGCGATTCCGGTCTGGATCATGCCGATTGATGACGCACTCGCGAGTTTCCACCTGAAGCAGAGTTTCGACTGCCTCATCATTGACGAAGCGAGTCAGGCTGACATTTCGAAGCTCCCGATTCTTCTTACCGCGAAGAAAGCGATCATCGTGGGCGACGATAAACAGGTGAGCCCGATTTCGTTCGCGAAGACGGACCAGATTCTTGCCCTGAAGAAAGAGCAGCTCGGCGGCAAAGTGCCCCGCGACTCTCTCTATATGCCGGGAATCTCGCTTTACGATATCTGCCAGACGGCGTTTAAAGTCATCATGCTGCGGGAGCATTTCCGCTGTGTTCCGGACATTATTGGATTCTCAAATCAGCTGAGCTACGACGGTCAGATCAAGCCGCTTCGGGATGCCGCCTCTACGAACCTGCTTCCCGCTCTTGTTGACTACCGCGTGCCAGGACTCCGTGACCATAACCTGAATAAGCTTGAAGCCCACACCGCGATCCGGATTATCCGGGCCTGCCTGACGCAGCCCGAGTATCAGGACAAGACTTTCGGCATTATCCCGATGCTGAGCGCCGGGGATGACCAGGTGACGCTCATCAATCAGCTGATTTCCTCTGATATTCCAGCAAAGGAAGTGAAGAAGCATAAGATCCACTGCGGTCTCTCAAAAGACTTCCAGGGCGACGAACGAGATGTGATCATTCTTTCCCTCATTGACAGTGTGACGGATGAAAAGCAGGTGATGCTCCGCACGCTCGGTGAGGGTAAAGACGACATGATGAAAAAGCGCTACAACGTCGCTGTGAGCCGAGCGAAGGATCAGCTTTGGGTTGTGCACTCCATTGACTGGAGGAAGCAGCTCACCGAGCGCGATCTCCGATGGAAGCTGCTTTCCTATATGAATGGCGTCAACACGCGCACCCGTTCCGATCAGGAAATTGAGCGGGATTCAGACTCTGTCTTTGAAAACCGGGTCGCGAAACACCTCCGCTCGAAGGGGTACGAATTCACGCAGCAGTATCCGGTCGGCGCATATCGGATCGACATTGTCGTGGCGTTCAATGGGAAGAAGATCGCGTTGGAGTGCGATGGCGAGGAATTCCACTCACGCCCGGAAGATGTCATGAATGATATGAGCCGGCAGAGCGTGCTCGAACGAAACGGCTGGCGTTTCATCCGGCTGCGCGGCAGTGAGTTCTTCCGGAATGAAGAAAAGGCCATGGAGCGGGTCTATCGGGAACTTGCCGGCTTTGGAATTTACCCGAAGGACGAGAAGGAGAAAGCGGTCAAAAATACGCTCTTCGCCCGGGTCAATGACAAAATTGCCGCGATCCGGAAGGCGGACGAAGAGGCCAGGGAACGTGATCAGGCTTCAGAAACCGAGGACGACGCGATACTGGCGGTTGAGGTGGAGAAAATCGCTGATGCTGCTGAAACCGCTAAAACAGCTGAAACCGCCAAAGCTGCAGAAACCGCTGTGGTCACAGGAGTTACATCCGGCAATATGACGGAAAAAGAAGGGGAGGCGGTTAAATCCGAGAATGGTCCGCTTTCCTATCAGACACCAGGCGCTGAGGTGACTATTGAAACCGATCTTCTCGGTGACCCAGTGAAACCTGCCGTTCATCACGAGCGGCAAGAGGATGATAAGAATACCCAGCTGAGTTTTGGGTTTGCCGAGGATGATGATCTGAACCTCAGGAAAAAGCCCCAGCACTCCGCAAGGAAAACGGCATCCAGCCACCGGCATGGGAAAGCCGCTAAGGCGGTTCCAGCCAAAAAGGCACCGTCACCCGTCAACATGGCAAACGTCCGGAAGGTCGATATCAGCGATCTGGAGAACCAGCTGAAGGGATATCTGGATTAAGACGGAACCTAAAAAAATCGCCTCCTTTGATTTCTCAAAAGGAGGCAATTTTTTCAGGGCGAAGAAACCTTATTACTTCTTCGCGGTTTTCTTTTCTGCTTTCTTTTCAGTGGATTTCGCGGGAGTGTCGTACACCTCGAAAGTGTTGGGGTCTTCCTTTGACACGTTGATAATCCCGGCCAGAACCTGCTTGGTGATCTCTTCATCGAGAGGGAAGGACACGTTATTCCTTCCGAACATCCACTCGTCGCCCTTCTTATAGAGCGAGTTGATGGAGATCTTGTCGTGCCCGTTAACCCGGGTTCCCTTAATCAGAAGGGCTAATTTCTCTGATACTTCAATGAGATATTGCTCAGCCATGATCTTCCCTTTTCTGTGAGCGTTTTGGCGTTACATCTAATTGTACTGACGCCCCAGTGTGTTTCAAAAAAAGATCAGTCTGATATGATGAATTGCCTTTTTTGACGCAGATCGAATTATAAAAACCTGTGAGGGATTGCGTTTCTCCCTTTCTCTGGGGAAGGGGGATCGGGATTTTCCCCTTAAACCATCAGAAGTACCTCCGCCACTAACCAACTGTAATCGTGACAAATGTCATAGCAATGACGTTTTTTTAGGCAAAAAACGAGAACTTTTTTAGATCTGTGTCAACCCTTAAACGAACCTTAAAGTTCTCTTTTTCAGAATCACGCAAATTGCATTAAAGCCAATTACGGCGGGAAACATTCCGACAATGTCGTGGTCTTGCAAAGTTAAAAAATACTTGATATAGTGTTCCTCATCAACAACGAAATAACAGTTATTCTCATTCGTATCTGTGCATGACGGTTATTTGTCAAACAATATATGAGGAATTAACCATGTCTCTTAATGGAAAGAAAGTCGGCGAATTTGCTCTGAAGGCTTACAAGAACGGTGAGTTTATCGATGTGACCGATAAGGACCTGCAGGGTAAGTGGAGCGTCCTCTTCTTCTATCCGGCTGACTTCACCTTTGTCTGCCCGACCGAACTCGAGGATCTGCAGAACAAGTACGCTGAATTCCAGAAGATCGGCGCTGAGATCTACTCCGTTTCGTGTGACACGCACTTCGTTCACAAGGCCTGGCACGAATCCTCCGAGCGTATCGGCAAGGTTCAGTACCCGATGATCGGTGACCCGACCGGCCGTCTCGCGAAGGAACTCGATGTCTACATTGAGGACGCGGGTCAGGCTGAACGCGGCACCTTCGTGATCAATCCGGAAGGCGAAGTGGTGCTTTACGAAGTGAGCGCCGGCAACATCGGCCGCAACGCTGATGAACTCTTCCGCAAGGTCCAGGCCGCTCAGTTCGTGCACGAGCACGGTGACGAGGTCTGCCCGGCCAAGTGGCAGCCGGGTGAAAAGACCCTCAAGCCCTCTTTCGACCTGGTCGGCAAGCTTTAATGGGGATATGGCATCTTGGCAGAAATTAAAACCTACGATGCCATAGTAGTCGGCGGAGGTCCTGCAGGACTCTCCGCCGCTATTTATTTGGCACGTGCTCGTTTCCGCGTTCTTGTCCTTGAAAAGGAAAAGATCGGCGGTCAGATCACCATCACGGCAGAGGTCGTGAATTATCCCGGCATCGTGAAGACGAACGGGGAGAAGCTCACCTCTGACATGACACGCCAGGCTCAGAATTTCGGCGCGGAATTCCTCGCGGCTGAAGTGACGGGGCTTGAGCTTGAGGGTGACTGGAAGATCGTACACACGAACCGCGGCGACTTTAAGACGCTCGGCGTGGTGTACGCGGCCGGGGCTCATCCGAGACTCGCCGGGTTTACCGGCGAATCCGAATTCCGGGGCCACGGTGTCGCCTACTGCGCGACCTGCGACGGTGAATTCTTTACCGACCGCACGATCTTCGTGATCGGCGGCGGATACGCTTCGGTGGAGGAGGGGCTCTTCCTCACGAAGTACGGTAAGAAAATCATCATGGTGGTTCGCCGTGACGACTTCTCGATCAACTCCGCCGCGGTTGAGGAGCTGAAGGAGAATCCGAAGGTCGAGCTGCACTTCAATACGGAAGTCGCTCGGGTTGAAGGCGACAGCGCTGTCCGACGGGTGGTGCTGAAGGATCGGAAGACGGGAGAAGAAACCGTTTACGAGTCCGGTCCGGATGACTTCTACGGCGTCTTCGTGTTCGTGGGCTATACGCCTGAGAATGAACTGATCAAAGGCCAGGTGGAACTGAACCCGCAGGGGTATGTGATCGCCGACCGGAATCAGAAGACGAATATTGACGGCGTCTACGCGGCGGGTGACATCTGCGTGAAGGAACTTCGCCAGGTGGTGACCGCGGTGTCAGACGGCGCAGTCGCTGCGACGTCGCTCGAGAAGTATCTCGGAAGCCAGTACCGGAAGCTTCAGCTGAAGCGGACGTACGTGAAGAAGCTTGAACCGAAGGAAGAGCCGAAGCCTGAAGCCGCACCCGCGGCGGACGACAATTCGTTCCTCGACGCGGATACCCGCGCGGCGCTCGCTCCGGTGCTCGGCCGCTTCACGAATCCGATTACGCTGAGGCTCTACGACGATCACTCGGATCTCGCGCGTGAAGACGCGGAGATGATCAAGGAACTTGCCGGTCTCTCTGACAAGGTCTCCTACGAAGTGGTCGACTCGGTTCCGGGTAAGGAACACACGATCGCGATTCTGAACGATAAGAAGGAAGAGACGGGGCTCCGCTTCCACGGGGTGCCTGGCGGTCACGAATTCAATTCGTTCATCCTCGCGATGTATAACGTCGCGGGTCCGGGGCAGGACGTGGGTGAGGCGCTGCAGAAGCGGATCGACTCGATCGACACGCCGAAAGCGCTCACGATCGCCGTGTCGCTCTCCTGCACGATGTGTCCGGATCTCGTTGCCGCGGCTGAACGGATCGCGGCCGATAACCCGAATGTGACGGTCGATGTCTATGACCTCGCGCACTATCCGGAGCTTCAGAAGAAGTGGAACATCATGAGCGTTCCGTGCCTCATCGTGAACGATAAGGACGTCCACTTCGGGAAGAAGGGGGTCGAAGAGATCCTCGACATGCTGAAGTAACCTTTCTAGCTTGCCCCACGAACCGCTTGTCTTTTGGGCTTCTAAACCCAGGAGGCAGGCGGTTTTTCTTTTGCCCGAAATGAAGAATCCCTCCAGCGGGGAAGTGCTGGAGGGAGTCGGAATCAGTCGTTCGCTTCCTGCTTATAGCTTTCCGAATTCTGAATGATGCGGTTCGCGAGATCCATCGCTTCATTCATCTTGTCGTTCGGCGTGAAGCTGCGGTCAAGTGACTCGATCAGTTTCTCGGATTCTTTCCGGGTCTGTACCACCGATTCCTCGCGGGAGACTTCAGAGCGTTTCGCGAGTTTCTCCGCTTCCCGGAGCGCCGCGACCCGGATAAAACCGGCGAGCGATACACCGCTTTTTTCAGCCGCGTCCCGCAGCAGATGCTGCTCTCCGGAACTGAGGCATATATTGAATTCACCAGAAGCATTAGCAGACATAGATTTCTCCAATATGAGGTGTTGCGCCGGAGAGGAAATCAGTTTTTTATCTTTATTTCGTCTGTTCTTAGTGCGCGTTATTCATTTTACGGCTAAGCGGTGCTTTTTTCCCTACTTTGTTGAAATTATTTCTGCCAGCATTCATGGGAAATGAAATCGATTTTGAGAATCAGATACATCGATTGTTTTTACTGACCTTTTGCCGGCAGACTGATGGAGTGCCGGGTGTCCGTGTCGGTTTCACTGCCAACTGAAACTCACTTTCTCACGTACACCGAATTGAAAACCAGACTCGCGAGGCCCCGGTACTTCCGGGCGGCCTCTTCTGTCGTTTTCAGATCCTCAGATCCGATCGTGAACTGCACATTCACGACCTTGTTATCCACGAGGAAGAGCAGGTAGTCGATATGGAGATAGAGGACCTTTCCGAGCCGCTCGGCCTTCACGGTCGCGTCCGCGAGAAGCGCGGGGTAAGAGTCGAGCATCGTGGCTCTCGCGTTCTCGGTTTTCACGATCTCACCGACCGCGGGAAAGAAAGTTATCCAGAAATCAGGCGACTTCACCACCTCTTTTAGGACCGGCAGTGTCCAGTTTTCCTTTAAGGCGGGATCGGGATTCTCGTCCGCTCCAATCGCGGAAATCAAAACGGTTTTTTCATCCGCTTTCATCCACTGGCTTACGACATGCGGCCGGACGGTTTTCGGTTTCTGCACCCAGGAGAGCGGGAAAGAAATTTCGATATTGAGTCCCTGGGCTTTGGGGTTACCTTTCGTCGAATAGGTTTCCTTATTCCTCGCGAACTCTTCAGACGGATTGTGGGTGAAGGAGACATCGGATAGCGTCCGGAAAATCCGGTCAGTCTGTTCTGTCGGCTGATCAAGCGTGGATTTAAAAAGATCGAGCTGCTTCTCCGCGAGGACCTCCGTCCGGAATTTCACCTCCGGCATCAGTTTTCCGATCCGTTCGTTCGATTTCGCGAGCACCTTGACTCCAAATTCCCCAAAGCATGCAAAGTGTTCCCTCACCGCGGCTTCGGCCCCCGGGAAACGGTCCCGGAAACGGCGCTGAAAGCGAAGAACATCCGGCGCGAGAGCGGGGTAGGAATGAGCGATTTCAGTGAACGCGGTCTTCTGATACTCCACGTAGCCATAGGCTTCGGCGAGATTCCGGATATCGGCTTCTCCGAGACCGTGAGCGGACGCCGCTCCGCTAAACGATGCGAAGATCAAGGAGGCGAGAAGCAGGGCGGCGGTTTTCATGGTGAGGGTCTCAAAGATGCAGCGCGTTACGGAATTATTCATTGATTCTGATCGCATTGAGACTGAAACTCAATGGAGTTCCGGCAGTCTGAAAACCGCGAGGCAAGCTCTATCCGTCCTCAGAGTTTTAGACGCACTTCTTGACGTCCTCCGGACTCCCGTGAGTAGAATTACCGCGAATCCAGATCACTTCAGAGCAGCAAAGATTTCCTATGGCACTTCAGACCGACACCCCGGCACTTCCTCCGCTTATCCGCATCGTGGACGATAACGATACGCTGCGGCAGTCACTTGAATTCATGCTTCAGTGCGAGGGGTATGAAGTCGTGTCGTACGCGAGCGCCATGGAGTTTCTGAAGTCCGACACCCCGAGCCGCCCTGGGTGCCTGATTCTCGATATCCAGATGCCGGAGATGAGCGGGCTTGATCTCTTTGACCGGCTGAATCACCGGGGGTATGAAGTCCCGGTGATCTTCCTCACGGCGCACGGCGACATCGATATGGCGGTGGGCGCGATGCGGGACGGAGCGTGTGACTTCCAGACGAAACCGATCAACGTCGAGAAGTTCCTCCCGGCGGTCGCGCGGGCGCTGGAAAATGACCGCCTGCGGCGCGAAGGCATCAGCCGCGATATCCGGGAAGAGGTGAAGCTCTTCCAGAGTCTTTCAGAACGAGAGGAAAAAATCTGCCGCCTCACGATCCAGGGCTTTGTGAGCCGCGCGATCGGGGAGCGGCTTGAGATCTCACACCGCACGGTGGAGCACTACCGGGGATCAGCGCTTAAGAAACTCGGCCTCCATTCATCCGCCGACCTCGCGCAGTTTTTCGCTCGGGGCGACGCGTTCCTCGCCGCGAACCCTGAGCGATAGAGCGAGTTTTATACGCCTTTCGGCATAGTCTTTCTGACTATTTTCTGATTTCGATGGGGGTCACCTAGGTAGACCCCCGAAACACAATTTCTCCTGAGAAGAGGGGATTCGGCTGACCGGATGTCCTCAAAAGACCAAGAACTCACTCATGGAGAGATATGTATGCTGACTCGGAGAAATTGGCTGAAAGCCGGTGTCGCGGCAGCGGCCGCGGGAACCGCGAGTGTCGCGCAGGCTGCGACTGGAAAAGCTGCCCCGTCCCAGAAGTCAAACATCAATAAGACGCTGCCGTCCGAAACCTTTGACTGCGTCATTCTCGGCGCGGGCACCGGAAGCCTTGTCACCGCGATCGAGGCCTTTGACCGCGGACTGAAGCCTGTGGTGCTAGAAAAAATGTCCTGGGCCGCCGGGAATTCCATTTTCGCGTCCGGCGGTATCGCCGCCTGGGGCACCGACCTTCAGAAGGCTCAGGGGTTCAACGAAACGAAAGAAGCGTTCCGCGCTGACATGATGAAAGTGTCGCAGAACCGTGCGGACCCCGCTCTCGTCGATACCTATGTTGAGAACATCGGACCCGATATCGAGTGGCTGCAGAAGAAGATCGGCGTGAAGTTCGAGAAGATCCGCACCCTCCCGTGGCCGCTTCTTCACCGCATGATTCCGGTGGATGGCCAGGGGTTGACCGGCGGCAGCCGCCTGATCCGGTATCTGCTCGCCGCGTGCGACGCCCGTAAGATCCCGGTCCGCTTCAATACGAAGGGTCTGAAACTCATCACTGATAACCAGTATCGGATCGTGGGCGTTGAGTGCCTGACGGACGACGGTCTCAAGAACTACATGGCGCGTGACGGTGTCGTGATCGGCACCGGCGGCTTCTCCGCGAACCGCGCGATGCTCTGCCGCTATATGGGCGGTCCGCTTTCCCGCCTCGTGCTGCGCGGTTCTCAGTATGTCACGGGTGAAAACGTCTCGATGACGGAGCCGCTCGGCGCGATGCTCGTTCATATGGATCAGTTCCACTGCGGCCCGATCGTTGAGAACACCCACGCGAATCCGAACTTCGTGATTGATGCCGGCACGGGGCTTGATGTGAACTGCCAGGGCCAGCGCTTCATGGATGAAGTGTTCACGTACACGCAGAAGTCGATGGCGACTGCCACAAAGACGGCGGAAAACAAGGCTTATCACATCATCGACGCGAACTGGCCGCGCTCCGAAATGGCGGCGAAGAAGTTCCTCGGAATGAACAGCGAAGTGATCATTGCGAACACCCCGGAAGAACTCGCGCGGAAGATGGGCCTGAAGCCTGAAGTCTTCACGAAGCTTTTCGCCGAATACAACAAGGCGCTCGCGGACGGGAAGCTGAAGGACATGAATCCGCCGTGCTCCCTCAAGGATCCGAAGCCCCTTAATAAGCCCCCGTACTACGCGTTCCCGTTCCAGGGCGGCATTACGGCCACGTTCGGCGGCCCGAAGATCAACTCGAAGGCTCAGATTGTGAGTAACGAAGGCGTCCCGTTCAAGGGGCTCTACGCGGTCGGAAACGCCGCGGGCGGTCTCTTCTTCGGAAACTATATCGGCGGCTCGCAGCTTGGCGCTGCCACTGTGTTCGGCCGTATTGCCGCGGCTGATATGGCTTCAAAGCATAAGAACGCTTAACCGAAGGGGAGATACCGATATGAAAAACTTAATCGTTATGACGCTCGCCATGCTGATCGCGGGCACCGCCGCGGCTGCCGGAACGACTGACCACTTCCTCGCGGATCGCCACGTCGAGCGCGGCGTGAAGTGTGAGTCCTGCCACGTGAATGGCGACACCTCGAAACCGGTCCGCAAGGCGCAGTGCCTCGCGTGCCACAAGTCTTACGAGGAACTCGCGAAGAAGACCGCGAACGTTCACCCGAACCCGCACTTCAACCACTACGGGGAGCGCGACTGCACGACGTGCCACAAGGGTCACCAGCAGAGCACGCTTTCCTGCAGCCAGTGCCACAAGTTCAATCTGAAGACGCCGTAAGGCGGGAAGCAATACTTCCAATCTTCCTTTGACTTCTCCTCATTCTTGAGGTTCACCGGAAATCCTCCCCTTTCTCTCTCCGAGGGTGATGGATTTCCGGTTTTTTTCTTATCTATATAGAGAAGAGAAGCAGAATGGCCGAAGAGTGGAGGGAAGAAAACGAAAGAATCAGGAAATCGGGTGCGACGGAGCCGGAATCGTCACGGTGACAGCCAGCCCCCCGGCTTCTCTCGGGTTAAACGCGATCGAGCCCGAGTGGTTCTGGATGATGGTGCGGACGATGGCGAGCCCAAGCCCAAGGCCCTCAGGCTTCGCGCTCTTCGTCGCGTACCCGAGACTCTCGAGCCGCTCTTTTGTGAGGACGTCACCGGTGTTCTCAATTGTGAGGCGGATCGATTCCCCGTCCGCCGTTTCAAAGCGGTCAAGCACCACAGAGACCCGCGCGTCCGATCCTCCCTTCCGGTCCGCGGCTTCGAGCGCGTTCTTGATGAGGTTTACGACCGCGACTTCAATTTCAAGGCGGTCCCCCTCAATCAGGCACCCAGGGCGGATATCAGAGTGAATCGGGGTCCGGTAGCGGCTGGAGTCCTCGAGATTCGCGACAGAGCGATTTACGAGCTCTGTGAGATCAATCACGGTCCGGGTGTCCGAACCGCTCGACCGCTTCGCGTAGTCCCGGACTTTGGTCACAATCTCGTCCGCCTTCAAGGCTTCGCTTCGGATCGTGGTGAGACCTTTCTGCATCATGGCTTCAGAATTCGGCCGATGCATGTCACTGAGTCTTAAGAGGCTCTGCACATAATTCACGATCGTTGCGAGCGGCTGCCGGAGCTCATGAACGACCATGGAGCTCATCTGCCCGATCATGCCGTTTTTCTGCAGCGCCGCGAGATGCTCGTTCGCCCGGCGCGTCCTTTCCTCAAGTTCCTTCTGTTTCGCGTACGCCTTCGTGAGTTCCCGGGTTCTCCGTTCGACCAGCCGGTCACTCCGGACGGAATGAAGAAGGAGCCCGATCACCGCGGCGATAAAGAGCGTGAGAAACGGCCAGTATTCGGAAAGGAACCGTCTCAGCGTCCAATGCCGCAGATATTCATACGGCCCGATTTTGAGTTCCTTGAAGAGGGTGTCGACTGGCGTGAAGTCCGTCGCCATCCCCCAGTGGAGGTTCCCCGGGATCGGTTTCATCGAGAGGAGGGTGGATGCGGCAAGCCGCGCGACATCCGGGGTCGCGTGAGGCGTGATCGTCACGGTCCAGTTCGGGTAAAGCGCCGTGCTGCGAACGCAGCGGAAGTCTTTGGTTTCCGGTTTCGCTCCGACAACCGCGAGATCCGAAATGTCCTTGCCTTCGGCCGCCATATCTTCAAGGAAACAGGTGCGGAGCACACCGACATCCGCCTCTCCCTTCCGGAGCGCCGTGACGACTGACGGCATATCGTTCAGTTTCACGATCTGATCGGAAAAGAACCGGTCCGGGTTGATGCCCTCCCGCAGCAGCTCCCCCATCGCGACCTGGTACCCTGTGAAGGCTTTCGGGCCGCTCGTCACGAGCCTTAGGCCTTTGAGATCTTTGAGGCTCTGGTACGTCCGGTTCCCTTTTCGAACCACAAAGACCGATCCTTCCGCGTGATTCGGGTCCGGAAAGCGATCCGAAACGAGTGACCCAATATCGCGGCTTCCGACATCCGCCGCACGCCGGTACGTGCCGGCCGAACTCAGCACCAGATCCGTTTTCTTCGGGTTGATCCGTTCGCCAGAAAACACCTCAGCATAGAAGTGATCCCGCCCAAACGCTTTTTGAAACGCCCGGACGGTCGGCATGATGATCGCGTCATTCTGGTTTGGCTGCGAGAAGTGCGAGACCTGCATCCGGACCATGTCCGGGGCGTCTTTCCGAGCCGCGGTTTCGGGCGTCAATACCCGCCCGATCGGGTACGGCTCATCAATTTCCGTAGCTCCCGCGGCCGGCGTGAGAAGCGGGAGAGCGACGAGCCCCGCGATCAGGATGAGACTCACAGGTTTCAGACGGTACCTCGCGCGGCGCATGGGAATAAACGGATAAAGGTTCACGGTGATGTCTCTAAGTATAGGGAAGGGGACTCGCGGCAGAAAATAAAAAAACACGCTCTTCACCAGGAATCTGAGGAAGAGCGTGAAAACGTCGTACGTTCAAACGAAGACCAAAGAGAGAATCGCCGCTCCCGGATCGGGAGGATCCAGGAGCGGGTACTGCAATTAAGCTCAGGCGTTCTTCGCCTTTGCCTGGTTCTGGGCGCGGAGCATGTTAAGCGACGACCCATAACGGAACCACTCGATCTGGCGATCGGTGTAGGTGTGGTTCACCTGGACGCGGTCCTGAGACCCATCCGCGTGACTGAGGATCACGGTGAGGGGCTTCCCGGGCTTGAAGTCCTTCATCCCAACCACCGAGATGCGGTCCTTCTCCTGCACCTTGTTCCAGTCATCCGGATTCGCGAAGGTGAGGGCGAGGATCCCCTGCTTCTTGAGGTTCGTCTCGTGAATTCGGGCGAAGCTCCGGGCGATGATCACCTGGACATTGAGGTAGCGAGGCTGCATGGCAGCCTGTTCGCGGGACGACCCTTCACCGTAGTTTTCGTCCGCCACGACGCAGGAGAACTGGTTCGCGGCCTTATAGCTCTTCGCGACCGAGCTCACCTTGTCGTACGTTCCGGTCTTCTGATTGAAGACGTGGTCGAGTTTCCCGGGCTGGAAGGCGTTATCGGCGACAGAAAGCGTGTTATCCGAAATCCGGGAGATGTTCCCGACGTAGTGAATCCATTTGCCGGCTGGCGAAATGTGGTCCGTCGTGCACTTACCCTTCACTTTGATGAGAAGCGGGAGCCCCTGGATATCCTTCCCGTTCCAGGCGGGGAATGGGTCGAGGAGCCGCAGACGGTCGTAGCTCGGGTCGATCTTGATCACCTTTGTCTTAAAGGTCGCCGTGTGGCAGCCCGTGCCGGCACGGGCAAAGCCCTTCGGCGGAAGCTCATTTCCGTGCGGGACTTCGAGCTTCACCGCCTTTCCGTCCTTCCCCGTCACGGTATCCGTCATCGGGTTGAAGGAAAGACGGCCGCCGAGCGCGTAAGCGACCGCGATATCAGGCGACACGAGGAACGCTTCAGTGAGCGGATTCCCGTCGTTACGCTTCCGGAAGTTGCGGTTGAAGCCGTGAACAATCGTGTTCTTACGCTTCGGGTTATTTTTGCGGTTCCACATGCCGACGCACGGGCCGCAGGCGTTCGCGAGCACCGTGACACCGAGCTTCTGGAAGACCTGCGTGAGACCGTCGCGGTCCATCGTGGCCTTCACGAGGTTGGAGCCAGGAGAGAGGAACATCGGGCACTTCACAGAAATCCCGTGATCGAGCGCCTGCTGCGCGATGGAGGCGGCGCGTGAAATGTCTTCATAAGACGAATTCGTGCAGGAACCGATCAGCACCGCTTCAATCTTGTCGGAGAGCCCCTTCTTCTTCACGTTCTCCTTCATTTCGGAGAGGTTCATGTCAGCGTCCGGTGAAAACGGCCCGGATACCTGGGGTTCAAGGGTCGAGAGGTCGATCGTGATCACCTGGTCATAGAATTTCGAGGGGTTCTCGTAGACCGCCTTATCGGCTCTGAGGTCGCCCGCGATCTTATTTGCCATCAGGACGATCTCTTCGCGGCCCGTCTTCCGGAGGTAATCCATCATGTGGGAGTCATAGGGAAAAACCGAGCTCGTCGCGCCGAGTTCCGCGCCCATGTTCGCGATCGTCGCTTTGCCGGTCGCGGAAAGAGTGTCGGTGCCCGGACCGAAGTATTCAATAATGGCGTTCGTGCCGCCTTTGACGGAGAGAATTCCGAGGAGCTTCAGGATGACGTCCTTCGGCGTGGACCACCCCTTCAGTTCCCCGGTGAGCTTCACGCCGATCACCTTCGGCACGGGGAGCTCCCATTCCACACCCGACATGCAGTCCACGGCGTCCGCGCCGCCGATACCGATCGCGATGCCGCCAAGCCCCGAGCCATTCGGCGTGTGGGAGTCGCACCCGACGATGAGGCAGCCCGGATACGCGTAGTTCTCCAGCGTTTCCTGATGAATAATGCCCGCGCCCGGTTCCCAGAAGTCGATACCGAGCTTATCACTCACGTCGCTCAGGAACTTGTAGGTCACGCGGTTATCGTAGTTTGAGACCTTCAGATCCTTGATCGCGCCCTCGCTCGCGAGCGTCAGGTGATCGCAGTGGATGGAGGAGGGGAGCTGCACCTTCGGGAACTCCGCGACGAGGAACTGCTGCATCGCGGACTGCGCGGTGAGGTCTTCCATCACGAGCTGATCCGGACGGAAATTCGCGAATTCGTGTCCGCGCTTGAAGTCCCTCGCATCCTCGATGTGATAGAGATGCGTGTAGAGGATCTTTTCAGAAAGCGTGAGCGGACGGTTGAACCCCTTCCGCACAGCGGCGAGCCGCGTCGGGAAATTCTTATAGAACGCGCGGATGTGCTCGATATTCCTGATCGGGTGCTGGACGTTGATGTCCTTCGTCGCTGCGGAAGCGACCGCGGACGCTGCGCCATTCACACTCACCGCGGCGGCGGTAAGACCTGAGGCTTTTAAGAGGCTGCGGCGTGAAACCGAAACGGGCATGGTCAAAATCTCCTTTTTTGGTTGTATGCGTACTGAGAGACCGCCGCGTTTTTCTTTGCGGCTCTCTATGTCTCTCGACGTAGTAAGTTTGGATTAGATCTTTGCCTAGGTAGCCCGGTCACATGTCAAAAAAATGACACTTGGGTGACACATAAATCCGAAGAACAGGCCCGTTTCTGCCCCTCGGAAAAAGGAAAAGCCCGCGGAATCAGCGGGCTTCGGAGATTATTTGTCAGCGGAAACTAACCGGATAGAACTGAGGATCTGGTCTCTCAGCATCTGGTACTTGTTACCCGCCCGCTTCGCTGCCTCGGGATCGCGTGACGCCACATAAAATTCCACATCCACGTACTGCGATCCATCCTGATAGATCGCTGAAGTGGTGTGCGTGTAGAAAGGCGTATTGTCTCTCGCAAATTTTCCGTCCCACTCGAGAAGGATCACCGGTGTCCGATCGAAGATCACGACCTTCGAAGGGCCCTTCTTAACGAGCTCGCTTTCAAGCGGTCCGAACCGCTTCCCGATTTCCGGCGTCCCTTCGATGGCCTTCAGGTTCCGGTAAATAAAATCGGCAGGGTTGTACTCATCGTCGACAGGCCGCCTCGCGCCGATCGAGACGACGACGTCCTCATCATTCTTCGTCCAGTAGCCAAGATGCCCCGGAAAACTCGTCGGCGTTTCTTCCCAGGAATCCGGGATCAGGATTCGGAATTTTTTCTCACCCGCGGTATTCCGAAGCGGATATTTGATTTCGTGCGCTGTCCGATGGAACGCGAACTCTTCTTCCGGGTAGGCCGAGAAGGCGGCATCCGATAGTGTCCGGCGGACCCGGTTTTCCTTCTCAGTCGGACTCTTGGACACCAGGCTGTAGTGCAGCACCACGGCTTTGGCCTGGATCGCGTCCCGGAATCGGAGATTCTTGTCCGACGCTCCGAGCGTTTCCGCGGTGAGCTTCGCGATATCCGCCCGACTGAGACCGAAGTGTCCCAGATGCGTGATCAGCGCGTTTTCCGCGTCCGGATAGATGAGATTCCAGGTGAGACGCGAGGTATCAACCACGCCCAGCACCCCAACGTCGTTCCCGAATTGCTTCTCCGCCGCCGCGAGCACCTGCTGCCGCTGATAGACATAGGCATACGCTTCTGTCAGATTCATCAGGTCGTTCTGGGTCATGCCGTGAGCCGACACCCCTTGGCTCATAAGAGCCGTAACAGCGGAGCAGAGAGCCAATGCGATTTTCTTCATAGCAAGATAAGAGGGGATCAGGAAACACAGTTCCGGGCCCACTTCAGTTTGAGTTATGAAAACATCATACTGCTATCAACGTTAAACAGCGCTATAGATCGCCAGAAACCCGAGATCCTGGCGAGTTCCAGACGATTCCCATAACGGTCTTTTTGATCAACCGTAATGCCGTATTCTTTCTCTTTGGAAGGGCTGACCGCAGGGATACTTGATTTCGATATATCGATTTCAAGATGATTTTTTCATGGCTTCAGTCGCTACTTGATTTCGGTATATCGAAATCAAGATGAAATTTTCATCGAAATGGAGGAAAAACAGAGGCCGGAAACCTCAAAATGGACTTTTTAAGTCCCAAAGTCGGTACCGGCAGCCTCGAAATTACCGAAAAACGCCGCTCGGAACTGTCTCTTGATTTCAGTATGAGAGAATCAAGAGCGATCTCTCCGCGTCAGGGTAGGGGAGACCACAGAAAAGCACCGTAATTTCCGGAATCGGACGCTTAAAACTTGCCTGATTTTCTCACGACTGCCTAACAAATAAGCAAAAAATGCCAAAAAACCCGGTGAAATACCTTTTACGGTCTCAAACTTGATTTCCGTATAAGAAAATCAAAAAGAGGGGTTAAGAAGCGATTCTGACCTCAAAAAAGACCTACAAAAAGTCACTTCAAGAGTCAAAAGAGGGAGAAAAAGTACGCTGAGAGTTCCGCTTCAGCGTTTCCGACGTTCGAGCCCCGCAGCCCGCCCCAGTGTCGGGTTCAGAACGGGCCGTTTTGCCTTCCACCGCCCTGAGATGCACAGCTTCCAGCGACTCTCTTCCCTGGTAAAAACCGCCCCAAAAGTCTCCGTTTTCCTCGGAAAATACCATTTTTCCCATAAAACTTGATATCGGTATATGAAAATCAAGTGAGGTATTCAAAAGGGAGACGGGTGACGAGGCAGGCGCTTTCAAGGCAAAAATAAACGGACCCGCGCAGGAGAGAGAGCTCGCGGGTCCGTCGGAGAGCAACCAAAGGAGAGAAAAGCCCGCTGCTCATCCGGTGGAGAGAGTCCGGATCTGGCAGCGGTAAATGTAAAAACACCTAGTTCTGGGAGCGGCGCACCTATCAAGCCGCTGTTGCTTCCCGGAACAGAGTTAAGGATACGAATCCGAGTACGTAAGTAGTTGAACTTAGATTAAACATTAGTTCAGTTATAGATAAAGGTTTTTCTAGTTTGAACAGGATGTGCAACCGGAATAATCCTTTGTATCTTTTATCAAATTATTGATGAAAATCTGAGATGCTTTAGAAAGATACCGTTCCTTGCTCCAGGCAACAACGACAGGATTTTCAGGCAGCTCTTCAGAAAGATCGAAATAATAAGGGCGACATTCTGCTGTACACGTACAGTATGCGAGTTCTTCTGGAACCAGCGAGCAGCCGAGGCCATGAGATACCACGTCATGAACGATATTGATCGATTCGGACTGCAGAATAACCTTGGGTTCAACACCATATTTCTGGCACAGGCTGAAGTAAAGCTCATTGAACTTCATCCCGTGATTTACCAGCACGAAAGGCTCGTTTTTAAATTCCAAGAAATGTGTTTTAGGGGTGTTGTCAGATGGCTTGGAAGGACGACCTCCGAGGGTTGCTTTGCTGCATGAAGCAGGAACCGCCAAGAAGACCCTTTCACGGGAAACGACGCGGCTTTCCATCGTAGGCATGATTCTGCTTGACAAGGTCAGACAGAAATCAACTGAACCTTCTCTTAAAAGTTCACCAATATCCTTTGATTCGACTTCGACAAGGTCTATTACGACACCTGGATACTGATTCATGAAGTCTCTCAAGGTTTTAGCGAGAATTGTAGCCGTCCTGCAAGGATTGGAACCAATACGGATTTTTCCTTTTTTCAGCCCCTTCAAATCTTCAAAATATTGATCTCTTTGGCACTTTAGAGACCTGATTTTTCTTTCAATATCAACAAAAAATTTCCCATCCTCGGTTAACTTCACGGGTTTGATGTTTCTGCAGAAAAGTTGAGCGCCGAGACGCTTTTCAACCTTTGCTATGTGCTGCGAAATTGCTGACTGGGAGATTAAAAGCAGATCCGCCCCGCCGCTGAAACTGCCGCACTGCAGAATGGCCTCTATGTAGTCCAAATCCGTTTTTCTGCTATTAGTTTTTACTAATGACATTTAAGTTATTAATTATTTGACGTTAATGTTGATCAACTATAGCATGAGTACCAGTCAGAAGTAGTAAACAACGGGAGAAAGAGATGAGCATTCAGACTAGTCGCAGAACTTTACTAAAAACAATACCTGTTGTAACTGCAGGAGCTGTGTCATCGCCAGTATTGGCCGTTGAACCTGAGCGGGGAAGCGGGAAGCACTGGGCAATGCTGATCGATCTCAGGAAGTGCGTAGGCTGTCAGGCATGCACAGTGTCCTGTCATGCAGAAAACAATGTACCCGTGGGACAGAGGCGAACCCATGTAACTGTAACCAGTGTTTTGATCAAAAACGGAAGGAAACCAAGCATTGTTCAATTGCCGCAGCTTTGTAATCAGTGCGACGAACCTGTATGCATTGCTCAATGCCCCACAAAAGCAACATTCAAACTTCCTGAAGGGAATGTGGTAATTGATTCTGATAAGTGTATTGGTTGCGGAGCTTGCGTCAGACTGTGCCCGTATGGAGCACGTTTTATCAATACTGAAACTAAAAAAGCCGATAAATGTACTTTCTGCATCAATAGAGTGAAAGCTGGTCTTCTTCCGGCCTGTGTTGAAACATGTGTCGGAGGAGCACGGATCTTCGGCGATATCAATGATAAAGACTCTTTTATCGCTAAACAGCTTTTGGATGCCCAGCAGTCTGGACTGGAAATCAGGGTCCTGAAACCAGAGGAAAGAACCAAACCCAATGTTTTCTATATCGGTTTGGGGAACAAAACTGAGCAGATTTCCGATACCCGCATCTCTTACTGAAAGGATGTAAAAATGAAAATATCTCGCCGTAATCTGATCGGATCTGGAATCGCAGCTACAACGCCCGGCGCATTGACTGCGCACGCAAAAGAAAGCAAAGACTCAAACGAAATCAATTTTGATAAGCGGGCTGCCATCCCGGAGTACAGAATCAATTCGCTCGGGCAAGTCATCATGAATCCCAACCAGGTAATCAGCAATGTAACCTGCTTCGGATGCACCACACAGTGCGGTGTTCGGGTAAGAGTAGATAAAAGAAATCAAAAAGTCATTCGTGTCACAGGGAACCCGTTCCATCCTTTGGCTACCGCAGATTTCCTGCCAATGAAAACCTCTATTAGGGATAGCCTTCGGGAGATGTCTGCGGCTGGAGGAAATGGTCAGCTGCTTCGCCCTACCACGTGCGGAAGAGGAAACGCAATGCTGGAAATGATGGTATCCCCACACCGGATTCTTTCCCCCTTAAAAAGGGTCGGTCCTAGAAATTCAGGTCGCTGGCAAACTATTAGCTTTGAGCAGCTGATAAAAGAGGTGGTTTATGGGGGGGATCTGTTTGGAGAAGGGCGTGTTGCAGGTCTTAAAGAACTCCGGGACCTTAAAACACCTATAGATTCCAATGCTCCAGAGTTAGGAACCAAGGTAAACCAGGTGGGACTGATGATGTGTACAAATGAAGGACGCGATGGATTTTCGCGCCGCTTCTGGAATAAGTCCTACGGCACGATCAACTATGTTGGACACGGATCATGGTGCGGTGGATCTTATCGCTCAGGTTCTGCCGCTATTTTCGGTGACATGAAAAAAATGCCGCACGGGAAACCAGATTTCGAGAATGCGGAATTTATTCTATTTATTGGTACGGCACCAGGACAGGCTGGGAACCCGTTTAAGAGAACAGCTGAACTGGTTGCAAAAGGAAGATCAACCCAAAAACTCTCATACGTAGTGGTTGATCCGGTAATGACCAATGCGGCCAATGCAGCAAGCGGGGCAAATGCTAATTGGATTCCCATTTATCCGGGTACCGATGGCGCGCTGGTTATGGGCATGATCCAATGGATGATCAGCCAAAAGAGGATAAATAGCGAGTTTCTTAGCTGTCCGAACATTGGCGTTGCAAAAAGGCTGGGATTCCCCTCATTTTCGAGCGCATCGTGGCTTGTCGTAATTGACGAAAAACATAAAAAGTACGGTAAATACGTCAGAGCATCAGACCTTGGTCTTGATGGAGGAAAGGACGCTTCTGTTGTTGTGATGGAAGACGGTAGTCTGCAATCCACAGATCAAGCATCAGGTCCAGCGCTTATCGATATATCAAAAGAGATCACCATCGGCGAAGAGAAGGTACACGTTAAATCGGCTTTCCGTCTACTTAAGGAAGAAAGTTTCAGCAGTTCAATACACGAATACTCAGCAGCATGCGGGGTGCCGGCCGAACAAATTGCTAAGCTTGCTCAGGAATTTACGTCACACGGTGTTAAGTCAAGCGCTATAGCTCATGGCGGCATGATGTCAGGCAGCGGCTTTCTTAATGCTTTCTCCGTAATCACGCTTAACGTTCTGATTGGTAACTTGAATTGCCGCGGTGGATTTGTTATGAATGGAGGGGGATTTAAGGATGCTGGGAAAGGCCCCAGGTATGACCTTGATAGTTTTGATGGCCAGATAAAGCCAAAAGGCATTCCCTTTGGAAGAAATGTTCCTTATACAAAGACATCGGAATTTAAATCCAAAAAAGCCCTTGGCAAACCCTATCCAGCATCAGATCTTTGGTTCCCTAACGCTCCAGGTCTAGGAACGGAATGGTTTGCCTCGCTTTCAAGTCAATATCCGTATCCATTGAAGGCGCTCATTCTGTGGATGTGTAATCCAGTTTACGGAATGCCCGGATCCCGAAAAATTGCCGAATCGATACTGGCAGACCCTCATAAGCTTCCTTTGATCGTTTCAATTGATTGTTTCATCAATGAATCCAATGCATTTGCTGATTACATTGTTCCTGATTCCCACATGTATGAAACTTGGGGGTGGGTAGCCCCTTGGAATGGTGTGCCTACCAAAACCAGTGCGGCGCGATGGCCTGTCGTTGAACCAAGAACAAGCAAAACAGAAAATGGCGAACATATCTGCATGGAAACCTTCATTCTCGGGTTAGCCAAGGAAATGAATTTGCCAGGATTTGGTCCAAACGCTATTAAGGATCAAGCGGGCATGCGCTATCCGCTTGAAACTCCAGAGGATTGGTATTTCAGGGGAGGAGCCAATATCGCTTTTACCGGGAAAAAACCAACGGAGGAAGCAACAGATGACGACCTATCCATCACTGGTGTTGAAAGGCTTGTGCCGAAACTGAAGTCGGTTCTTAAAGCCGATGAATGGAAAAGGGTGGCAAATCTGTATGCCCACGGCGGTCGCTTCGAAAATCACTCCGATGCCTACGATCCAGATAATCGTGCCTGGATGAGACACCGTTTTGATCTGCCACAGCTTATCTGGAACGAAAACGTAGGCAGTACGCGAAACACGCTTTCCGGAAAATTTGAAGTAGGGTGCGCGGCATGGCGGGAACCATCGTTCGGGAATGGAAAACCCATGCGGTCAATTTATCCCGTTACCCAATGGCCGTTCCTGCTGATGAGTTTTAAATCGACCATTCACAGTAGCTACAGCCTCGACTCCTCTCTATCCTCATTGCAAGAAGAGGATCCTGTTCTTTTAAATCCGCGGGATGCTCAACGTTTAAAGATCAAACAAGGAGATAGGGTCAAAATTTCGACTCCTGCCGGATCAATTAATTCCGCGGTTTTGATTGACCCAGGAGTCAAAAGCGGTGTCCTGGCAATCGAGCATGGATTTGGGCATAGAGATTTAGGAGCCCGAACGATAATAATTAACGGTACGAAAATACCCGGGAATCCGCACGCTCGGCACGGGGTCAACCTTAATGAAATTGGTCTGACAGATCCAACCCGTAAGGGAACGACCTTATGGGTCAATTCTGTTTCAGGGGCATGTGTGAGAAACGGTATCCCTGCAAAGATCGAAGTACAGAAAGTTTGACCCAGATAAGAAAGAGGCCGCATCTATTTCTAGTTGCGGCCTCTCCTTTTTGTCATCCGGCTCCGTCTCCGTGAGGCCGGTGCTTCCTTCCTCGCGGCCGTGCAGAGATTACAGGGGGACGGCCGGGTTGGAGGAACAGTTTCTAGGCGTGATCGAGCGCGAGTTCGTCCGGGACCTCATGGTCCGACGCGAAAAAGCGGTAGATCGCCTGTTCGACAGAGTGTTCACAGTACTTCTTCAGGCCGCGGGGTCCGCGGGAAGGAGAAGTTCTGTTCGGAAGCTCCGGGAGCGGGCGGTAGTCGCCCGCAGCCATCCGATAAAACTCCATCTCAAGCCGGAGGTTATTTTTTGTTTTCATTTTTATGACATCAAAAGCTTGTTCAAAGCATCGGGGGCAGTCTGCCACAGGTTTCTTAAATTTGCGAGACCTTTTGAGAGCGGGGCTTTTTTACGAGAACGATAAAAAAAGATACAGGGCTTTTTTCAATCGTTTAAATAGTTTGCCGTGATCAATCAACCTTTTGGGTAGTACTAGGTAGATATAGGTTGAGTCCTTTGCAAGTTATGCTGGATATTCAAAAAGAGAATAACGAAAAGCGTTTCACTGCCTCTTACAGGTGACGCGGCCTGAGGCGTTCGGAGGAGTCTCGAACGACCGAAAACTGATCCTATCCTTCGTCAGAATCTGACAGCTTTCTCGGGTTTCCTGCCCTTATTTGTCAACCTGAAATAGTTAACCGAAATTAACTCATCCATTTTTGAAATTACGGAAAAGTCATTAGTTCTCTGATTTCCCTGTTGCCGGAAGGCAACAGAATTCTGTATTTATTTGCGAAATCGGAAGCGACACGAAATAATGAGTAAAGATTCCATAATTACCGTAATCCTTACTTCGGTCCATCTGTCAACTTGAAGAACAGCCAAAAATAAACAGGTGAGGCGAAAAAGTCAGAATCCATCCCTCTCAGCAATTCCCCTTGAAGGGCAGTTTCTGACCCGAGGTGAGTCTTTAATCCGGCTGAACACACTATTGGACGAGTATTCACCATGAAGCAGAGAAAAACCTATGCCCTGAAGGGGACGAAGGCAGCCGCCGCGGTTGCCGCGGCGCTTTTCACACTGGGAAGCGCGGCGCACGCGGCTACCTATACGCAGATCGGCACAACGCTTGATGCCGCCGGGACTGACGCGGTCGTGTCATACACCGATCAGACGGATCCCGCTTCGGTTGGATCCCTTGCGCCGGTTGAGGCAGGATCAGACACGGACGCCGCGACAGGCATCACGCTGACCCTTAACTCCCTCACGGTCACGAATACCGTGTCGGCCGCGAGCACAGGGATCAGCCCGTATGGCATTTCGTCCGCGAACGACCTCACCGGGACCGCGACTGGCACGGCGACGGGAGGCGTTCACCTCGCGGTGACGGGGGATGTGAGTGTCACGACGGTAGGGAATTCGCTTGTCACGGGGTCAAACAACAATATTGACGGCACGATCGGCGGGAATCTGACCGTGCGTTCGACTGAAGGGGGCGCCGCGATCCTCGGGAGCGCCGGAACGACGGATCGGTACGTGTACCGGGGCGTCGACCTCACGCTTTCAGGCGGCACCGCGTCGATCACCGCCGATAAGGGCTACGGCATTGAGACGAATGCCGCTTCAGCGATCGTCCAGATCGCCGGGGCCGGGAGCACGACGGTCACATCAAACAGCACTTTCGCGATCCTCGCGGACAGCGGCAGCGTGAATCTTTATGGTACGGGGGAAGACCACGACGGCGGCACAGTGGCGGTTGAGAGTCTTCAATCCGCCGCAGCGGCAATCATGTCGGATTCGGATGGCACTGTCACAATTGACGCTGGCAGCGTGACCGTGAAAGACACCGCCGCTTCGTCCGCCGCGATTGAAGTCACCGGTCACGGGTTGGTTAGCCTGAAAGCGAACGATACTTCGGGCACCGGAGTTCAGGTGCTCAATAATTCCGACTCTCCGACGATTTACGCGGCGAGCGAGGGCAGTGTGGTTATTCGGGCGGACAGCGCCCCGATTCAGGTAATCAACCAATCCGGCGGCCAGGTGTGATTCTCTCTGATAACGCCGATCCTTCGACCGGTGTCACGATTAACGGAGATCTGACCGCGTCAAGCGTTCAGGTGGTTGGGAACGTGACAGCCACCAATGATTCCCGCGTCGCCATTCACGAAAGCGGAACCGGTTCCTACCTGAAAGCGAATAAGATCACGGCATCCGATAGCTGGGTATACCTGGTGCTGACGGGAGACGCCGCGTACACGTCGCAGACCGGCGGCACGTCAGAAGTCTCGGTGGACGGAACAGGAGGCCGTTTCCTCCTTCAGGAGCAGGATTCGGCGTCGAGCCTCGCAGATATCAGCCAGACTTCGGGAGCAGGTGCCATAGTGATGCTCTCCGACACGTCGACCCTCACTGGGAACGTGACCGAGTCAGGCTCGGGGACCCAGCTGCAGGCTGACTTCGGGACCGGCACCGCGTGGACTGGCGACCTCTCGGCGTCGGACGGCGCCTTGGCGACTGTGACGCTCGTCGGCACCTGGACCGGCTCCTCCACGCTTTCAGGCGGCACCGCGGATCTCATGTTCACGGACCCCGCGGGTATCTGGAACCTCACCGGAAACTCTGAACTCACGAGCCTCACGCAGGACGCCGGCACTGTGAATTTCCCGAAACCCGTGTCCGCGTCGGCTTTCACCGGCACGACGCTCACGATTGACGGGGACTATTCAGCGGACGGGGGCACCGTGAACATGAATACCGTGCTCGATGGCGACAATTCCGCGCACGATCTGCTTCTCGTGAAGGGGAGCGCCACAGGCACCGCGACCCTCATCTTCAATAAAGTCTCGGGGTCCGGGGCTCAGACGGTCACCGGGATCAAAGTGGTGGAAGTGGACGGGGAGTCAGACGCGGTGTTCACGAAACCGGACTCGAACCGGCTTTCCGCCGGCGCTTATCTCTACGCGCTTAAGAAAGTCGGGAGCAACTGGTACCTCACGAGCGAACGGGACCCGGACGCTCCGGATCCAGTCGTACCGGATACGCCGGATACCCCCGATACACCCGACACTCCAGATACCCCGGTCACTCCGGATCAGCCGGACATTCAGCCGACTGACCCCACGGATCCCACGACACATATCGTGAAGCCGGAACTCGGAAGCTACGCCGCGAACCTGATCGCCTCAAACACGCTTTTCACAATGTCACTCGCGGATCGGCTTGGCGAAACCCGGTACTCGGACGCCTTGAAGTCTCAGAAGCATTCGGAGAACATCTGGATCCGGACGGCGGGCGGGAGATCCCATTCCCGCATGATGGATGATCAGCTCACGAACCGCGGCACGTGGGGTCTCGTGCAGGTTGGGGGCGATGTCGTCTCCTGGCCTGGGTCCGGCGACCACCGCTTCCACGCCGGTCTCATGATGGGGTACGCCCACCAAAGCGAAAAGACCCGGTCAACGGATATCGGAGAGACGTCTAAAGGAAAGGTGTCCGGTTACTCCGCCGGCCTCTACGCGACGTACATGAACGCCGCCCCGGCCGGCACCGGGCCGTATGCCGACACGTGGCTCCTCTGGCAGAGATTCAAGAACAAGGTGGATCCGAGTAACGCCGTAGAAGAGTCGTACGATTCGAAAGGCTTTACGGCGAGCCTTGAAGCCGGATACACATTTGGCCTCAAAGATTGGGTGAGCAGCGATGGCACGCGGAACGCCGCGCGCCTCCGGCTTGAAGCCCAGGTGATCCGCATGGGCGTGAGAGCGGATCAGCACGTGGATGCCGAGAACTACACGGTGTCCGGCACCGGGGCCGGGAACGTCCGGACCCGCGTGGGTGCGACGGTCTATCACCTCTTCACAAACGACAGAACCGGCCGCGCGATCAAACCGTTCCTCAGCCTCAACTGGTACCACGACACGAAATCCTTTGGCGTCACCTACGCCGGGGTCCATGACCAGGCGGAAGGGAACCGGAACTTCGACGAAGTGAAGCTTGGGGTCGAAGGAAAGCTTTCGAAGCACGTGAACCTCTGGGGTGCTGCCGCGTACCAGCAGGGGAAGCAGGGCTTCCGGAACGTCGGGGCCTTTGTCGGAGCCAAGGTGCTCTTCTAGCCGTGACGCCTGAGGCCGGGGATACCGCCCGGTCTCACCGCCATCCGGTTAACCGCCGCGGGAGTCACAGCCTTCCCGCGGTTTTATTTTGTGTGAGAAAGGAACGGGGGTTACAGCTTCCGACCTGTCTATCCGTGGCCGATCCTTCCGGATGAGATGTCAGAACCGGTTTTCAGATGCTTTACCGCGCGAGGCACCGGAAACCGGGTTCGTAGTTTTCCGCAGTCCGGCATTCCTTTTTTCACGTTTCGCAATCACCGGGAAAGCGTCCGCCAGTATTCATTCTCGGTATCTTCAGGATCCTGAGGATTTACCCGGGGTTACCGTCTTTAAGTCACCCTCTGAAATGTGTTTTTACCCCGGCGTGAGAGTTTTAGATAACCACGAATTCAAGGCACGATGAAAACGGTTACGCGGATTTAACCGTTAAAGGTCCGCCGGAAGACCTGAGAAAAATTACGGACGCGGGAAAGCGCGTTCACCCCAAGGTGATCAGTAATCCGGGTACGGATGAAATGTGTTCTTTTTCTTCTGTCACGCATTGTCAACCGAATCAATCGCTCTTTACATAACATGACAGATTCTCGGGTTGACAGCGGTTGACTTAACAATTTCATAAATACTGAAAGTCAATAGGGACTTTATTCTAGTGTTGCGAACTGGCAACAACAGCCTGTTTTTGTTTGCAATATACAAAACCAAAGAAAATAATCCGCTTAAGAGCACGTCTTAAACGTGATCCAAACCCCGCATCATTTGTCAACCTGCGAATAAAACAGAAATAGACAGGAAGAGCGATTGAACCGGAATCCGAAGCGCGAGGAACGCAGACCCCGCAGGGACTCCGCCAGACGAGGCACGCAGTTCAGACACAAAAACCGCCTATAACAAAAACGAGGATGATCATGAGACACACAGAGACTCATAACCTCACTGGAAAAGCTGTCGCCGCGGCTGTCGCGGCCGCGCTTTTCACCATGGGTTCCCCCGCGGAGGCAGCCGCCGTCACCTATCCCCAGATTTCCGAGTCGATCACAAGCCCGGACACTGACGCCATTGTGACCTACACGGACGAAACGGATCCCGCGATCGTGAAGACTGCCCCGGTTGTGCCGGGGAGCGATACGGATGCCGCTGCCGGCATCACCCTGACGCTTAAATCCCTCACCGTCACCAATCAGACAACCGGGAATGACACCGTTCGCTGCGGGCTGGGTATTTCCGCGGTGAGCGGGCTTGAAGGGACGGGGGAAAAGATGTCCACCACGACGGGAGGCGTTCATCTCGCGGTTTCAGGCGATGTGACGGTGACCTCCCGGGCAAACGCAATCGAGACCGCGGATAACAATAACGTGGATGGCACGATCGGCGGAAACCTGACGCTCGAGTCGACGGAAGGGGACGGGATCCTGGGTGAAGCCGGCTCTCACTACCCGACGCTCGATCGCGGCGTGCTCCTCACGCTTTCAGGTGGACGAGCCTCGATCACGTCAGACGGTGCTTACGGTATCGAAACCGACAGCAGCACGGTGAAGGTGAGGATTGAGGGGGCGTCTGATACCGTGGTCACGTCCAAAGCGTCCTTTGGCGTTTTCGTCGGGGACGGCGGCGAAGTGGATCTTTTCGGCTCCGGAACGGGCGGCGCGGGAGGCAAAGTCACGGTTCAGAGTCTCGGCTCCGCCGTGTCCGCGATCATGGTCCAGTCGGAAGGCTACGTGACCGCGCAGGCAGGCAGCGTCCGGGTGGAAGACACGGCCGAGTACTCCGCCGCGGTCCAGGTGCTGAAAGGCGCGGTCCAGCTCACGTCGCTTGACGCCGCGGGCACCGGCGTTCAGGTATTCAATAATTCCGCCGAATCTCCTACGATCTACAGCGGCCAGTCCGGGAGCGTCACTATCCAGGCGCAGTCAAGCCCCATTCAGGTCATCAACGAGGGGCCGGGCCCGGCGATCTGGGCTGACAGCGGAAGCGTTCAGATCAACAATGCCCAGATGTCGACGGGCGTTCAGGTGCAGGGGAATATCAGCTCGGCGAATGGCTCCGCGGTCGGGATCTTCGAAACCGGAACGGGCTCTTTCCTCAAAGCCGATACGATCACAACGACAGGCGCGGGCGACGGGCGAACGGATATTGTTCTCGCCGGGGACGCTGCGTACACGTCGCTCACCGGCGGAACGTCTGAAGCGTCCGCTGACGGGAATAACAACAGTCTCTCCATTGTGGAATCGGATACCGCGTCCGCTCTCGCGAACGTAACGCTTAAAACCGGCGCGAGCGGAACGGTGATTCTCTCAGGGAAGTCGTCCTTCACGGGCAATATCACTGCGGACGGCGTCGCGCCTGACGTCGCCAATACCGATGACGATATGAACCGAAGCGTCCTTACGCTCATTCTCTCGGGCGACAGCGCCTATAAGGGGAACACCGCGGTCACAGCGGGCGGCCACGTTTACGGGACTTTCGAAGGCGCCTCAACGCTTGAGGGTGATGTCAGGGTTTCAGGGACCGCCTCTGACGGCACGCCGTCCACGTGGAATATCAATGGCTCGGGGACCGGTTCCGTGACCGGCAATGTCACCGCGGCGGACGGCGCTTACGCGGTGCTCGCCGTGACTGACAGCGTCAAGGTGAACGGGAATTACACCGCGACCGGTGACAAATCGATCGTTTACCTCCTCGGGGCTGGGAACAGCGTGATCACCGGGAACCTGACCGCGGATTCAGGGTCAGCCGCCACCGTGGCGCTCGGTGACAGTGCCGTGCTGAATGGTGATGTCACCGCGGCGGGTGCCGGCACAAAGGTCACGGAAGACTTTGAGGCAGGGACGACGGTGAACGGGAATCTCGTGTCGTCCAACGGTGCCGCTGTCACGACGCAGCTCGCCGGCACCTGGAACGGCACTTCGACGCTCACGGGCGGCACGGCGGATGTCACGATGACCGACGCGGCAGCCGTCTGGAATATCGCGTCATCGTCTGAAGTCACTTCCCTTACGCAAGGCTCCGGCACCATTCACTTCCCAGCCGCGGCCGCGTCGGGCTTCACCGGGACAACGCTCACAGTGGACGGCAACTACTCGTCTGACGGCGGCACTGTCAGCATGAACACCGTGCTTCAGGGGGATACGTCGCCGCATGACGAAATTGTCGTAAAGGGGAGCACCGCTGGAAGCGCGACTCTTGTCTTCACCAAGGTGTCAGGAAGCGGGAGCCAGACGGTAGACGGTATCCGCGTGGTGCAGGTAGGCGGCGCTTCAGACGCGGTCTTCACGAAGCCGGACTCGAATCGCCTCACCGCCGGTGCCTATATCTATGAACTGAAGAAGGTGGGAAACGACTGGTACCTGACGAGCGAGCGGGATCCCAACGCCCCGGTCCCTGTCCTTCCCAATACGCATGACGATGACACCCCAGCGACTCCGGCGCAGCCGGATGTGATCCCAGCCGCGGATCCGACGAATCCCGCGACTCATATTGTGAAGCCAGAGCTCGGGAGTTACACCGCGAACCTGATCGCCTCAAACACGCTTTTCACGATGTCGCTCGCGGACCGGCTTGGGGAAACGCGGTATTCCGACGCCTTGAAGGATCAGAAGCACTCCGGCAACCTCTGGATCCGGACGGCGGGCGGAAGATCCCATTCCCGCATGATGGATGACCAGCTCACAAACCGCGGCACGTGGGGTCTCGTGCAGGTCGGCGGCGACGTCGTCAGCTGGCCCGGGGCCGGCGATCACCGGTTCCACGCCGGTCTCATGATGGGGTACGCGCATCAGAACGCGAAGACCCGCTCCTCCGCGATCGGAACCACGTCAAAAGGCAAAATCTCAGGGTACTCGGCCGGCCTCTACGCGACCTATATGAATGCCGCACCCGCCGGAACCGGACCGTATGCCGACACGTGGCTGCAGTTCCAGAAGTTTAAGAATAAGGTCGATCCGAGTAACAGCGCCGAGGAGTCCTATGACTCGAAGGGCTTCACCGGGTCGATTGAGGCGGGCTACACGTTTGGATTGAATGACTGGGTGAGCGAAGACGGGACACAGAACGCCGCGCGTCTGAGACTCGAAGCCCAGGTGATCCGGATGGGCGTGCGGGCTGACCGCCACGTGGATATCGAGAACTTCACGGTGGACGGCACCGGGGCCGGGAACGTGAGAACCCGGGTCGGCGCGACAGTCTATAACCAATTGACGAACGAAAAGACCGGATTCGCGCTCAAACCCTTCGCGACCTTCAGATGGTACCACGACACGAAAACGTTTGGTGTCACCTACGACGGGGTGAAGGACCGGATCGAAGGAAACCGGAACTTCGGCGAAGTGAAGCTCGGGTTCGAAGGACGGCTCAATAAACACGTGAACCTCTGGGGCGCGGCCGCGTATCAGCAGGGGAAGCAGGGCTTCCGGAACCTCGGGGCCTTTATCGGGGCGAAAGTTCTCTTCTGACGATCGAAACCTGAAGCTCGATTCAGGACTTTTGTAAAGAGAAAAAAGAACACCGCGGGGTATGCAACAAACCCTCGCGGTGTTTTTTTCGATACAGGTCAACAGAACGAAAACAGGGCTGAATTGTTGCCTTTTTGTCTTCAACTTGTCAGAGTTGTACCTTAAAAGCAACAACTTTTCTCTTTTTTGGCTCAGAAAACGATAAATAAGTTACAAAAACGAATCCATTTGCTAGTATGAAATCAGGATTTGTAATCTTTACGCAATTTTTACGCTTTTAAGCGATTTCCAGAAGCCAGCGTGTCAAAAGAAAAAACGGCGGGGCTCCATTCGAACCCCCTGGGATCCCTAAAAAGCAGGGGGCGGCATCCACCCGGGCGGGTCACCGGAATTCCGGGCGTCCCACCTGGCCTTACCCCCCAGACGCAGAACGGCATCCGTCCCAGGGACAGAACGGATGACCGGCATTGATATAAGGAGAAATTGCCATGACAGAGCAGAAACCGAGCTTCAGAAGACAGTCCATTACGCTAGCGGTCGCGGCCGCGGTCTTCGCGCTCTCAGGTACCGCGTGGGGCGCGGACTATAACCGGATCACGACAACAATCGAGGATTCGTCGGTCGACGCCTCGGTGACCTATACGGAGGTCACCTCCCCGGTTAACGCGGGGACCGCGACACCGGATCTCACATTCCACTATGTGCCGGTGCAGCCGGAAGCGAACTCCCCGATCACCCTGACGCTCAATTCCCTTACCGTGACGAACGAAACCACGGCTGGGGATGTCACGGTAAACACTCAGGTTCAGGATCCCGCGTATCCTGAGGATCCGACAAAATTACTGGATCAGACAGCGACGTATTCAAAAAACGGGAACGGCATCGCGACGAACACCGGGGCCGGCATTACGCTGGAGCTGACCGAGGGACTTACGGTTACCACGCGCGACACCGCGGTGAGCGCGGGCGGATGCCGCGACGATCTCCGGACGGCTCGGAGGCGATCTCGCCCTGACGTCAAGCGAGGGGAACGCGATTTCGGCGACAGAATCCACCGCTGGCGCGAATACCGCCCAGGCCGTGAATTTCACGCTGAACGGCGGAACAGCAACGATTGAAACCCAAGGAGACGCGATTTACGCGTCGGGTTTCAATAGCAGCGTGAGCCTCTCAGGGGCGTCCGACTATGTGATTACATCGGCCACCGGCAGCGCGCTCCGCTCGGAGAACGGCGCGACCATCTCGGTCCGCGGAACAGGATCGGATACCGATGGTCTCGTCGCGCATGGCAGCATTACGCTTAAAAGCGGCGGTTCCGCAGCTACCGTTGATGTCGGTCCCACAGCGGATCTTAATCTTCCTAACTACCGCCCGAATACCCGAACCGATATCTGGGCTGACACGGTGACGATTGAGAATACCGGCACCGGCTCCGCGATCGAGAACCACAGAAGCGGGGATCTCCTCACGGTATCCGCGACCGATAAAACCGGAACGGGGATAACACTTCGGAATAACTCAGCAGACAACGCCACCATCATCAGCGGGCTCCCTGATGAGCAGAAAGGTCTTGAAGACGCGCATACGGCGGGGATTCATATCATCACTTACGGCGCGCCGCTGACGATCGAAAATCAGAACGCCTCGGGTAACGCGATTCTCCTGAAAAACAGGGGGTCACTCCTGATTCAGATGGATCATGGGGTTCCCGCCCAGATAACCGGCAATATCACCGTGGATCAGGGATCGAACATCTGCCTCATTGTCGGCTCTGACGGCTTTATTCACACCGATAAACTGACTCTCACCGCCGGCTCAATGTCCGATATCGCGACCTTTGGTACCTCCACGTGGTCTGACCGGGCGGGAACCGGGAAGACTCAGGCGACGGCGGATGGAGTCGGGTCCCTTCTCTCGATGCAGGCCTGGGAAAACTCCACGATCAACGCGGATGCCGTGCTCTCTGGCGGCGCAGCCGGCGGCTTCCACGCGGAAGATAACGGCATCCGGAATGGTGACACGACACTCACCGGAGAATCCGGGAGCGGTGCCGATCGGTATCCCACACAGTCTTACACCTATGTGAACGGGAACGGTCAGGTGAATGGCAATCAGTACGCCTATCTGGGCGCCAAGAGCACGATTTACGTCCAGGGCAGCGGCAGCCTTACGGGCAACGTGGTGTCGGACGGCGTGGGTACGGCGGACGGTTCCCCTACAGAAACGACATTCATGGCCATGGATAACGGGACTGTCACGGGTGACCTCACCGCGTCAAACGGCGGCAAGATGATGGCCGGCGCAATGCAGAGCGCCGTGGAAACCGGTAACGTCGTCGCGACGTCGGGCGGCCAGATAACTTATTACCTCTATGGGATGGATACCCGGATCCCGACTCTGAACGGTGACCTTGTGTCTGAAGACAGCGGCTCGATCACGGCCTCAATGAATGGTATCTGGAACGGCGCGTCGACCGTCTCCGGCGGCACGACCGATGTCACATTCATGGACGCGAACGCGGTATGGAATGTCACACGCGACTCTGAGCTCACGAATTTCACCCAGGGCGCGGGCACTGTGAATTACCCGACCGCTGACGCGAAGTCCTTTACCGGCACCACGATTACCGTGGACGGGAACTATTCCGCGGACGGCGGCTCACTCAATATGAGCACCGTACTCACGGGCGACACGTCACCTCACGATAAACTCGTTGTGAAGGGCGACACTTCCGGCACAGCGAGCATCACGTTCACCCGCGTGACCGGCTGGGGCGCTCAGACGATTGAGGGCATCAAGGTGGTCGAGGTGGATGGGACATCCGACGCCGTCTTCACGAAGCCTGACTCCAACCGCCTCACCGCCGGCGCTTATGTCTACGACCTGAAGAAAGTGGGGAACGACTGGTATCTCACGAGTCAGCGTGACCCGAACGCGCCGACGATCATCCTTCCGAAAACGAATGACGATCCGGCTCCGACTCCCGATCCTGATAATGGGGATGACCTCCCGGACGTCCTTCCGTCTGTTGACCCGGGCGACATCACGGCTCATAACGTGAAACCGGAACTCGGCAGCTACGCCGCGAATATGCTCGCGTCGAACACGCTTTTCACGATGTCGCTCAATGACCGGCTCGGTGAAACCCGGTACTCGGACGCCCTGAAGAGCCAGAAGCACTCCGGAAACGTCTGGATCCGGATGGCGGGCGGCAAGTCCCACACCGAAATGGCGGATGATCAGCTCACGAACCGCGGCGACTGGGGTCTCGTGCAGGTTGGCGGCGATGTCGTCTCCTGGGCGGGTTCGGGTGACCACCGGTTCCACGTCGGTCTCATGATGGGTTACGCCCACCAGAACGAGAAGACCCGCTCCTCCGCGATCGGGTCGACGTCCAAAGGCAAGGTCTCCGGTTACTCCGCCGGCCTCTACGCGACCTACATGAACGCCGCTCCCGCGGCAACCGGTCCCTACGTCGACACGTGGCTCCTGTGGCAGAAGTTTAAGAATAAGGTGGATCCGAGTAACAGCGTCGAAGAGTCTTACGACTCCAAGGGCTTCACCGGGTCGATTGAAGCCGGTTATACGTTTGGTCTGAAGGACTGGGTGAGCGCGGATGGCACGAAGAATGCCGCCCGACTCCAGCTCCAGGCTCAGGTGATCCGCATGGGTGTCCGGGCTGATCAGCATATCGACGCCGAGAACTTCACGGTGGCCGGTACGGGTGCCGGGAATATCCGGACCCGCGTGGGTGCCACGGTCTACCACCTCTTCACGAACGAGAAGACGGGCCGCGCGGTGAAACCCTTTATTGGTCTCAACTGGTACCACGACACGAAGACCTTTGGGGTGACGTACGACGGTATCCACGATCGGATCCAAGGGAACCGGAACTTCGGCGAATTGAAGCTCGGGGTCGAAGGGAAGCTTTCGAAACACGTGAACCTCTGGGGCGCTGCCGCGTACCAGCAGGGCAGTCACAGCTTCCGGAACCTCGGGGCCTTCATTGGAGCGAAGGTGCTCTTCTGATAGGCTAGTGACGTGAGGTTCCTTCCCTTCCGGGCGGGAACCTCAGGGGATCTGAAGAAAATGCCGCGGGTTTGAAACCTGCGGCATTTTTTATGTTGATTCAGCGGGTTAAGTAACCGAACTTCAATCAGCTTCCGAAATAAAAAGAAGCCACCGATCAGTGGTTCACACTATCCATTTCAGAAGCTGCATCTGAAACCGATTCCAGAAACCGCTTCCTTATCCTCCCCGCTAAAACGGAAAAAGCTTGCGTTAAAGCAAAAGTGCCGCCTCTCAGAAGGGGAATATTGTCCGGGCGGTCTGAAACAGCAACAGACAGAAATCGATCTTTACGCGGGTGAACACAGCGCGGAAGCCACTCCGGCTACGCTCAGTCACACAAACGATCAAAGACTCTCATTCGCAGCAAGGGATCCCGAAGAACTTCCTCCATCGGTTCTTCGGGATTCTGTTTTTATCGAGTTACTTCGAGAGCGCCTCGAGACGCGACTTCGCGAGCGCGGCGAAGAGCGTCACCGCGGCGGGGAGCACTTCGTCATTGAAGTCAAAAGTCGGGTTATGGAGGGTCGCCGTGTGATTGTCATCCCGGATCCCGACCCGCATCATGAGCCCCGGCACCTTCTGCTGATAAAGCGAAAAGTCTTCCGCGCCCATGATGAGCTGAAGGTCGGTCTTCACGTGATCCGGACCGAAGAGGACGGTCGCGGTCTCAACGCACGCCGCAGTCAGTTTCGGATCATTGATCACCGGCGGAATCAGTTCCCGGTATTCGACTTCGGCTTCGAGGTCGTTGGCTTCCGCGATTCCCTTCGCGGTTTTCGGGAGCTTCTCCTTGATGAGTGCCCGGACTTCGGGGTTAAAGGTGCGCACCGTGCCGCTCATCGTGAGGACACCGGGAACGACATTCGTGAGTTCGTACTTCCCGGCGTTGAGGGAGCAGATACTGATCACCGCGGGGTCCGCCGGGTTGATACGGCGGGAAATAATCGTCTGGACATCCGACACAATCTGGCAGCCCACCGGGATGGGGTCGAGCCCCTGATGCGGCCGGCCGCCATGCGTCCCTTTCCCGATCACCTTAATAAAGAAATTGTCAGACGACGCCTGAAGCGGACCTGACTTCATCCCGAAAACGCCTTTCGGGAGCGCCGGCTCATCGTGCGCCCCAAGGATCTCCTGGATCCCGTACTTCTCAAAGACCCCGGACGCGACAACGGCTTTCGCGCCTTCCGCGATTTCTTCCGCGGGCTGGAAGATCCCGATCACGGTGCCGGGGAAGTCGCGATGGAGGTGGAGGTAGCGCAGTGCCCCCATGAGCCACGTCTGATGACCGTCGTGACCGCAGGTGTGGGCGAGACCCGGTTTCAGGCTCTTCCAGGGGTTCACACTCTGATCATCCATTTTGAGCGCGTCGATATCGGCCCGAAGTCCGATCACCGCGCCGGGGCGGTTCCCCTCAATCCGCACAACGACACCGTTTCGCACGAGCCGGTCATCGATATCGGTCAGTCCCCATCCCTTCAGGATCCGCACGATCCGGGCCGCCGTTTCCGCGGTCTCAAGCCTCGGCTCCGGATGCTGGTGAATTTCGTGACGGATCGCGGTGAGTTCATCCGCCCACCCGGCCACTTCGGGGTACACCCGGTCTTTCAAGACGATATCAGCCATGGATCAATGCTCCTTAAAGGGATCAAAACGAATTTTTGTGTCCCTATATTAGACGCTTAGCCGGCAATCGAGTGAGGAAACAATGAGCGCTTCGGTTCTGACGCTCTTCCGGATTCGGGGAACGGCACGCCGAAGTTCGGAGACCCCCGTCGGGCCGGGCTTTTGGGACTTTGTACCTACTTATAAATATTATCGGTTTCCCTCATAGGTTCACATCTGACTTATGGAAAATTTCCGGAGGAAGATAGCGAAAAGCGTGACTTATTGGAGAGGGTTGCTGTCTGACAGTCCCTTTTTATCAGGACACAATAATCAGCGCTATTCAGCCATCTCTTGATTAATAAAAGGATTTCATACGCGAATTGAACAGATTTGTAGACGAGAATGCAATTTTTGTCATTTTTTACCAATAAATCTGTCAGCTGTTTTTTGCTAAGGACTTTTACTTAACTTTTAAAGACAGATTTAATTTCAGAATTGATGTGACTCAGAAATGGATATCCGATCTACAGCAAAAATCGCTATACTTTCGGAAAAATTAGGTTTTATTTTTCATTTGTGCTACTGAAGTCAGAAAGTTCAGCTGAATGGAAGACATAACTTAATTCACAACTGATTGATTCTGGTTGATTGTTTTACGTAAACCGGCTTCCGGCTCTGTCAGTTGGCACTGGATTCATTGATTGACTTGCTTGACCCCCGCTCCTCTCAAGCGCGGACTGAATAGCTGTACCCAACCAGTCTCCTCGTTCAGTTCTGTCTTTGTCCGTCTGCCTTTCGAGATTCTTGCCCATCGGAAAGGGCAGAGGGCAAAGGCAAGCTTCTTCTCTATGTGTAATTCCCGCCGGGTCGGAGAGGATCCTGGCAGGAGTTGATGGCGCGATCGGGGGTTTTACTTTCATGGCTCGCGCCATCACTTTAAACCCTGCTCAGTTTCGGCCGAGCAGGGTCTTTTTTTTTCGCGCGGCCCGTTGGAGAACAAGGCCGGATCCGGTTCCCGCATCCCCGAAAGGGGTATTGGCGGCCCTCTCAGGCTTTTTTCCGGAGGGCAAGGGACGTGAGCACCTCACGGACCCGGTCAAGCGCCGGGAGCACGGTTTCAGGCGGATAGGCGTAGCCAAAGAGAAACCCATTCATCGGACGCGCCGGATCCGAAATCACGCTGAGTGTACACACGAAAATCCCGGATTTCTCAAGGATCGCGGCGGCCTCGGTATCCCGGAACGCGGGGTCCAGGAGAAACACCGCGTGCTTTCCGCTTTTTGTTTCTGAAAACTCCCCGAAGGGCGACAGCCGTTTCCCGGCAGCCTCCATAAAAAACCGGTACCGCTCCCGGTAGCGGCGGGCGAGTTTCCTCACGTGGCTGTCCCAGGCTCCGCTGCGGATATATTCCGAGAGCACCGCCTGCAGGTTCTCGGGATTATGGCGGTCCGTGAGGAGCTTCGCTCCCGCGAAAGCGTCTGAAACCTCATGCGGGACCGCGGCAAAACCGATCCTGACCCCCGGAAAAACCGTGGTTGAGAAGCTCGCGAGAAAAATAGTGCAGCTTTCAGCTCCCGCAATGCTCCGGATCGGGGCGGACACCGATTCCGAGACCCGAAGGAAACTGTTGTAGTCATCCTCAATAATCCAGCCACCGGTCTTCAGGGCCCAGCTGAGGAGCGCTGCCCGGCGGTCCGATGACAGTTCAAACCCCAGCGGATACTGGCAGGCGGAGGTCACATAGACACCGGCCGCGTTTCCGGCGGCTTCCACTTCGGATGTGAGGATCCCATCCGTATCCACCGGGATTTTCTTCACGCGGCAGCCCCGGAAGGCGAGCACGTCGGACACGAGTTTCAGCCCTGGAGACTCTACGCACACGGTGTCACCCGCGGAGAATAGAATCTGCGACGCGATCGACGCGGTCTGAACGGAACCCGTCGTGATAATGATGTCGTCTGGATCCGCGGCGATCCCGCGAAGCCGCCTCAGAAGATCAGAGAGTGTCTCCCGAAGAGGGCCGTACCCGCGGGGGTCCGAGTACCCAGTGTGACGCCAGGTCATCCGGGCGAGCTGCGCGGAAAGCCGGGTCCAGACGGGATCCGGGTCGCTCGCCATCCCGGTCGCGATACCGACGAACGGTGCCGGGTTCGAGAAAGCGGGGGAGTAGTCGCGGAGAGCGGCCGCAGCGAGCGCCGCGGTTTCAGATGAATGCCGCGGACCAAGAGGAAACGGTGCCGGATCAGACGTCTTCGGAACAGGGCGGACGTCCGGCAGCCGGTCCACCACAAAACCGGATCTGGGGATCGATTTCAGATAGCCCTCATCCGCGAGGTCATCAAAGACGCGCTTCACCGTGTCCGGCGAAACCGATAGCAGTCGCGCGAGTTTCCGGATCCCGGGGAGCCGGGTACCGGGCGTCAGGATGCCGGCCTCAATCTGGCGCGTCAGTTCCCGCCTGATCTGCTGATACTTCGGGGCGGGATCCACGGGGTCGATCGAAAGCGCCGGAATCACAATAGGTTTAGCCATGCGTCAGGAGTAATCAAAAAGACTGAGGGGGTCAGAAACCGCAAATCTGTATGGATTCAATTCTAAAACGCATCCATACAATTTTCTCCATACAACAACCAAAGCAGTAACCAAGGAGAAATCTCAAATGACAAAAATCAATCGGCGTTCCGCCCTGATGCTGGGCGCGGCTCTCATTCCGGCGATGAGTTTCGCGGACGAAATGACAGGCAGCACGGATGGCCCGATGTCCCGGAAGCCTGAGCGTCAGCTCACAAAGGACGAAGCGCTCTTCATCATCAATCACACCGAACACGCGGTTCTCAGCATGGCGGATAAAGCTGACTACCCGTACGGGATCCCGGTGACGTCGATTTATCTCGATGGAAAGATTTATTTCCACGGCTCAAATAAGGGCCGGAAGGGAAAGGATCTCGAGCAGAACCCGAACGTATCGCTCTGCTGGATCGGGGGGCACGAAGTGGCGAAGGGTGAATTCGCGATCAATTACGCGAGCGCCATTGTGACGGGGAAAGCGCATCTCGTGACCGATCCCGAGAAGAAGACCCACGTTCTCATGAGCATCGTTCACCGCATGGATCCGAGCGTCCCGGATAAGGATGCCCAGAACTACATCAAGGCCGGCATGGGCCGCGTCTCGGTGTGGGAAGTGGATATCGATAAGATTTCAGGCAAAGCCCGGAATAAGCAGGTGTATTTCGGGAAGTTCCCGAAGAAGGCCTGACTGGTTTCACTGGCACCGGGGCGTCTCTCTCCTCAATAACAACCATCCCCCGGTGTCATCTCCCTCTCTGTTTTCTCATTTGCCGGACCGGCCACCGCGGGTCCGGATTTTTTTTGTCGGCCGACAAAAATGCCGGGGTGCCCCGCGCTGGAGCACCCCGGCTTTCCCCCTCATACAGAATTCAGATTCACTGAATCGTCTTACTTATAGGATTCCTCGAAGATCTCAAGGTAATCAGCGTCTGAGAGCGGCAGGGGATCGGCCGTGATATCGCCGCCAAGCACCTCGTGAACGCGCTTCGGATAACCCTTCAGCTCTTCCTTCGTAATGCCGGCGTCACTCATCCGGAGATCAGCGCAGCCAACGGACGCGATCAGAGCGTCGAGCGCCTGGATAAAGTCTTCTCCCGACTGCGGATCCTTCACGCCCATGGCACGCGCCATCTTCTTCATCGGTTCCTCAGCGGCCTTACGCTTCGCGAAGAAGTTGAAGTAGGCGTGGCTGATCATGATGAGGCCGGCACCGTGAACGAGGTCATCGTGATAGCCGCCCATCACGTGCTCCATCGTGTGTTCCGACGTGCAGAGCATGTAGAAACCGGCGAGCGTGTTCGCGAGAGCCACATTCGCGCGGGCTTCCATGTTGCTCCCATTCTTATAAGCGGTCGGGAGGTTCTGGGCGATCAGTTCAATCGCCTTCAGGGCAAACATTTCGCCCATCGGGTGCTCATTCTTATTGATCACGGATTCCGCGGCGTGGAAGAACGCGTCCATTCCCTGGTAAGCCGTGAATTTCGGCGGCACGCTCTTCATGAGGTTCGCGTCAACAATGGAAAGCGTCGGCATCATGGAAGGGAAGAAGATACCGGTCTTCTCTTTCGTCGCCTCATTCGTAATGACAGAAGCCATATCCACTTCGGAACCGGTGCCGGCTGACGTCGTAATCGCGACAATCGGAACCGCCGCGACCGGAGCCGCTTTCTTACCGCCGTTGACAGACAGGCTGTAGTCCCAGATCGTCCCGGGGTTCGTCATCATGAGGGCGATGCACTTCCCGCAGTCCATCACGGAGCCGCCGCCAAGCGCCACGACAAAGTCGCAGCCCGTTTTCTTCCCGAGCGCCGCGTCGTCCATCACGTTATCCGACGTCGGGTTCGGACGGATCTGATCAAAGAGTTCGTGCCCGACCCCCGCGAGATCAAGTTCCTTCTCAAGCGAGGCAAGGTACCCGTACTTCTTCACCGAAGTGCCGTTCGTGGTCACGATGAGCGCTTTCTTCCCCGGAAGCGTCTCTTCATGCAGCGTCTGCAGCTTCCCCGGTCCGAAAAGGACTTTGGCGGGCATATGGAAGACAAAGTTATACATGCTTATTCTCCTGATTTTCTCTCTGCAAAAAAGGTTCCCGATGCCCCTCACACCGGGATTCCTGATGCTGTAATGGTAGAGAAGGAGAGGACAGAAAACAGTACCTGAAGTTAACAGGTATACTGACTTTTATTAACCTATGGCGGGAGAGGATCCACACGAAATGACAAAGGATGAAAAAGCGGCTGAAGCGGCGCTCGCGGAACTCTCACGCCGTTTCCCGACCCTCCGCTGGGACTTCCGGCCGGATCCCGTCGGGGGCCGGACCGAACTCATTTCGCAGTGGCTCGGGGACCCTGAGGAAGAAGTGATGCTCTGCGCCTTTACGGGCGACCATATCGATGAGCGGTTTCACCGCCAGGATTTCTTCTTCATTAACTTCGCGTACCACGGGACGTATGAGGCGCTCTCCGCGCGCTACAGCAACCGGGTGACGCTTGAAGAAGGGGACTGCTATATCGGGCAGCCCTACAGCGGCTACGCGATGAAGAAGTCGGGGCCGGATCCGGTCTCGATCGTCGGGATCCTGATTCAGAAAGAGGCGTTCCTTCGGGAGTACCTTGCGCCGATTTCCGAGGACCCGGTGCTGCTCCGGTTCTTCCTTGAACCGATGAAGAACCGGTACGCGGATGAATTCATCAAGCTCTCGCTCCCCAGGTGTTCCCCGATCTGGAATCTTCTCCGGATTATGATGACAGAGTACGTGGGCGGGAACCTCTGCAGTCAGAAGATCCTCAAGTCCCTCACGCTCACGATCCTTCTCTATATCATCCGTTCGTACCACGAGGAGCAGGAAAAAGCCGTGAAGCCCACACTCACGGAATCGCTCCTACAGTACATCGCGCTCCACTCCGATTCGCTCACGCTTCAATCGATGGCGGATCACTTTGGTTACCACCCGGTCTATCTTTCGCGGCTCCTCGTGAAACTCACTGAAAAGACCTTCTCAGAGCTTCTGCTCGATTCCCGGATGCGGAAAGCGAAGCTGTTTCTCGAAAACACCCCGCTCAGCAACGAGAAAATCGCGGAGCTGCTCGGTTACAAGAACGCGAGCAACTTTTACCGCGCCTATAAGAGCTACTACGGAACGACGCCCCGGGTGACAAAAGCGGCGTAAGTGAGATCGGGGAGGGGGTGACTCTCCCCTTAAGCGACCCGAATCCGACCCTCACGGAACCCGTTTTCCGTGCTCCAAAAACCGGTATTGTGATCGAAGGACAGTATTGACGCCGGATCACGGCAAATACCCCGGAATTTCCCATTCTTTCCTTGTAATCTTCCCTCAGGAACTGAGCCGCAGTGTTCTGATTTAGCAAGAAAATCAGAGACCGCGAAAGAGACGTTAATCGTTATGGCGGATTTAAAGCGATCCGCTTCATGACAAGGGAAGGGAAGAATGGTTGATGAGTATTACGACAGTGCGTACGCGGATTATCCGCTGAAAGCGCTCACGAAAAACACTGAGCTGACAACCGAAGTCCAGCAGAAAGTGATGTACGAAATCGATTCGCTGCTGGAAGCGTATTTCGAGTCGACGCTCGACGATATCAAGGCCGCGTGGAAGAAAGACCGCGGAATCGGGACCGGGGATCCGGAGGAAGCTGACATTCTCGCGGCTACGGTTGATGAGGACGAGATTGACGTGGACGAGGAGGACGACGATGACGACGGTCCGACCCGGGAATTCATATTCGCCTGGGTCTATAAGAACATGCCGCGTGTGATCCGGGACTACTTGAATGACGAGTTCTGTAAGTCAAAGCCGGGGAAGCGGCGCACCGCTCGGTTCTACATCAAGAAGGACTTTATCTACCTCTCGCAGACCGGAGTGAATGAAGAAGCCTGCTACTGGCCGATGAACCTCGATCAGTTCGCGGAAGAGCTCTCGGACTATCCGATGACGGAGGGCGCGATGTACTGCTGAGCCGCGAGAGAACCGGCAGCAGGGCGGGGAGGAGAGAAATCTCCCCGCCGGCACCTTCAAGCCTGATTCAATCGGGGAGACACTGCTGGGTCTCCCATTTACTTATTTATAGGTGTCGATTTTCATAACACCTTGTGGTATGCTTCAGATCGACATGGATGACCGATTTTTCGATGGTCTTCCTTTAGGCAGCTCTCCGTTCTCCTGATGGAAAAAGAGGTTTTATGCCGCTTGAAAGTTATTACGACGAGAAGTGGTTCAAAAATCGGCTGAAAAAAATCACCGAGGACACTGAATTCACGGAGGAATTCAGCACCCAGGTCGAGTTTCTGATCGACTGCTACCTCTCCGATATCCTGACGGATGTCGCGGATCTGGCCGAACGGGGCGGCGACGTGTGGAGCTGGGTTTACATCCATGTGCCGGCCCGGATCGAGTGGCAACTGAACGCCCGATTCTGCCCTCCGATCCCCGGAAAACGCCGCGCCATCCGGTTCTATCGCGAGAACTGCACAAAGCTCTTCCTCTCCATCAAAGGAAAGGGGAAGACCTATTGGGAACTCTATCTGGACGACTTTATCAGCGAAGCCGAGAACTATCCGTCCCGATCCGGGCTCCCAGGGCCTAAGTATTACTGACCGATTTTTAAAAACCACAGAGCATTAAAACCATGGGGCAGGGGGAAAGTGATCTTTCCTCACTGCCCCGATTTTTTAGGTGACGCGAACGCTTTCCTCTCTTGATTCCTGTTTTCCCGCGGCGGAAAACTCACCCTCAGGATCTTTTCTTTCCGTGATCCAACAGTATTGCGATCCAGGGACAGTATTGACGTTTCAGAAGCACGGAAAACACTCTTTTCTCCCCCTTCAGCTGATAAGCTGGTGTCAGAGAAAAATCGATGTCTTACAGCGAGTTATGAGGACAGGCCGCTCGTAACGGTGAATCTTTTTATCGTTATGACGCTGGTTCTGATTCAACACTGCGGGACAGCGGCATGCCTGTTTCTGTAAGCGAAAATCGACAGGAGAGAAAGCAAATGACCAAGCTCCACGCAGGAGAGATTCTGAGTCCGGAGATCTGCCGGGAGGTCGATCGCGCGATCGAAACCATTATCCGGCGGGAATTCCGGTCCTTTCACCAGTGTTACGCGGAAGGCGTGAAGCGTTATTACGCGCGGAAAGGGAAGGACGCGGATTTTGAGAAATTCGCCCGGGTCTGGATAAAACGGGTGGGATCGCGGCGGATCGCGGAGCACCTGGAGCATCAGTTCTGTGGCGGGACGTCAGGAGAATTCGGTGTCCTGATCTGCGGCTTGCCGCCCGGGTCTCAGTGCGTGATCCGGTTTAACAGCGCCGGGGGCCGCAGCTGGTGGAACGCTTATTCGTGGGAAATTGACATGAAAGCGCTCAGTCACGACCTCGTCCGGTACCCGTACCGGGATCCGGGTGTCACCCGGTACTACTGAAGTCAAAGCAACTGGCGTCAAAAAAAGCGGGCAGGGAGGAAATCCTCTTTCTGCCCGCTTCTCTGAAGGGCAGGATCACGACAGATCCCGCCTTCCCTCTTTATCAGTGCACCGCGTGAAGCATCGGGCGGCCGTCCGCCGGCCGCTGCACGAGGTCACTCAGTTCCCGCTCAATGACAAGCGACTCGAACTGATCGATGAGTTCGAGAGCGTTCGTGATCTTCTCACGGTACCGATAGGAGCAGCCCTCAACACCGAGCGAGACGCCGGCGGAGAGGAGCAGCGCGAACTGCGCCGCGTGACGGAGACGGTCATCCTCACGGGAGTCCGCCGCGTCCTGCGCCATCTGTTCCTTCAGAATCGTACAGACCGTCTGCCACTCACTTCTCAGCTTGTCCGCCTTCTCAAAGTCCACGGATCTCCGGACCCGGCGGATGGAAAGACGATGATTCAGAGCCGAACGGGCGGTTTCCAGCTGTTCGTGAATATCAACCGGATGATCTTTGCATGCGCCAAGCGCGAGGAAAGCTTCTGCCGTGTCTGGGTCAAAAAGTTCATTGATGCTGATTTTTTGGCTCATGGGAATCCTTCGTTCTTATCGTTCGAACGCGACGTAAATGTGTTGTCATAATTCTACTATAGGTTTGGACTAATAATAACGATAGAACGAAAAAAATCTGACGTATTACTTGAAATATCTGTGCGACAGATACCCGTCTGAGCCTCGTTTTTTACGGAAATCCGGCGTCTAATAAAAAATACCTATTCGGGGAGAGGGGAAGAGACAGCCGGTGACATTCCGTCAGTCTGACTACATCGTTCTGACGCTTTTATACGACTACGGTGCCGGTACGAAAGTTCTATTTTTTGTAAGGCTCGATCCCAGACTCGGGCCGCGCGGGGTCGGGAAACGAAGAGTCGGAAACCGGGACGGTAAAGAAACGGCAGGGGACGTTCTTCAGATCACGCTGAATACCGCCGCCCGGGGGAAAGACGTTTAAGAAGCTCATTCGCTCTCGGGAATCAAGCGGTTAGCCGACCCGACAAGTCGGTCTGCCGAGGTCAGTCGCGCCACATGTAGTGGTCCGTGGTCACGTCCTTAAAGAACCGAAGAGAAAGCGTAAACCCATCGCGGTTTGAGGAGAGAGCGCCCGCCTGATGCCATTTCGCGAGAATCCGCTCAATCGTTTTCACGGTGGAATGCATCACGTAGCTCAGTTCCGTGTACGTGAGTTTCAGCGGAACGAAAAGCACATCGCCTTTAGGCCGGCACCCGAGGCTTTCCGCGAGTGACAGAAGAAAATGCCCGAGCCGCTCCTCAGTCTGCGTACTGAACATCAGCATAAAAGCCCCGTAGTCGGAGGCGATGCAATCCATGCAGTAGCGGTGATAGAGCTCCTCGAGCCCTTCTTCCTTTAACGCGGCCTTCAGGGTGTCGAGACGGCAGATCCAGACATCCGAATTCCGAAGCACCATGAACTTTTCCGCCTGGTGATCGATCCCGAGGTAATCAAAGTAATTGATGATACGGCCCGGGAGCACGATCGAGATCGCGTGAGGGCGGCCCGGTTCCCCGGTGTCGTAGCACTGCCCAAGGAGCCCAGCCTGCAGGAACGTGACGTTGTGGCCATCCCCCTTGATATTGATGGCGTCCAACATGCTTCCCTTTTTCACGCTGAAAAAACTTCCATGCTGCCGGAAGAGGGCGGCGAGCCTGTCGTCCGCCTTCGGAATCAGCCACGGAGTCGTGTCGTAATACTGGGCCATAGGGAGAAAGGAGTAGATGAGAGGGTATTAAGACCGGATTATAAGAAAACGCCGGATGGATTCCTCTCTTCCCAGGTTCCGCTTATCTCCTCACTTTCCCGGAGTGCGGCTTTCCGAGGCCTTCCTACGGAGCCGGACAAAACTTCCATCACCGCCTGTTTCTAAGGCATTTCTTCTTCTCTGATTTATAACGTGTTTTCGGTTTGTCAGCCGCCTAAAAGAATCAGCCGAAAGCTGTCGTTCCTCTGAAATTCCACGGACATATGTGGGGGAAAAAGAAGAAAAAATCACCGACACGTGTCGGGGGCGAAAAACGCCCGGAGATCACAAAATTACTCCGTCGAACGGATAAGCATCTCTCCGACGAATTACCTAGTAAGACTTAACACATAAAAACACTGACACACTTACGCGAGAAAAGGAATAAGAAATGAAACGAGTTCCGACTCTGGTCGCTGCCGCGATGATGGCTCTCAGCCTCCCGGCGTTCTCACTCACTCAGTACACGACAGATCTCGTGATCGTCGGCTCCGGCACGGCCGGTCTCCCCGCTGCCGCCACCGCGGCTCAGATGGGCGTGAAGGCGATCACGATTGAAAAGAGCCCAACGATCGGCGGTCAGCTTCACGTGATCGAAGGCACGTACGCGGTCGGCACCGATATCCAGCGTAAGGAAATGATCGGTCTCAACGCTGAAAAGTCGTTTGACCAGACAATGAAGTACGCCGCCTGGCGCGCGGATCCCCAGCTCGTGAAGCGCATCATTGAGGCGTCCGGCCCCAACATCAAGTGGATGATGGACACGGGTGTCGCCATGAAGGGCGTGATGACGGATACGCTTGACGGGAACCGCGTGTACCACACCTACGCCGGTCACTATCCGGGAGAACAGGCGGTCGGCGCTCTGATGAAGGTGATCAGGGAGAAGGGCGGCAAGGTCCTCACCGAAATGAAGGGCGAACACCTGATCATCGATAAGGACGGCACGGTGACCGGCGTCGTCGCGAAGAACCTGAAGACCGGGGAAGAAGTCCGCATCCACGCGAAGGCAGTGCTGCTCGCCGCGGGCTCCATGGCGAACGGCCCTGACATGATGGCAAAGTACAACCCGTCGCTTCGCGTGGCCGGGAAGCCGATGAAGTCGATCGCGATTGAAACGAACACCGGTGACGGCATCAAGATGGGACTTGAAGCGGGCGCCGATCTCCGCAACACCGATATCGTGATCAGTGAATCCATCGTCCCGACGAACACGCTCTACCTCGAGCAGTATGTCGATAAGAAGATGCTCGACGCCTACATGATGCTGAAGGCGCAGACGCTCTGGGTCAACACCGCCGGCCACCGCTTCATGGATGAGAGCCACTCGGACGACTTCACGATCGTCTTCAACGCGATCCATAACCAGGGGAACCAGGCTTTCGTGATCATGGATGACGCGAAGCGTGTCGATCTGATGCAGGGCGCGGGCTCCGACACCAACTACTTCACGGTGTATGACAAGGGCCAGAAAGTGGTTCACTTCGACGAAGTCGTGGCGGACGGCCAGAAGCGCGGCTACGCCTTCAAGGCAAACACCATTCCGGAACTCGCGAAACTGATGGGCGTGAACCCGACGGTGCTGCAGGCGACGGTGGACCGCTATAACAAGATGGCCCGTGCCGGTGTGGATACCGACTTCGGAAAGAAGCATAACCTCATCCCGATCGTGAAAGCACCGTTCTACGCCTTCAAGGGTGACGGCACGATCTGCGATATGACGGGCGGCCTTCTCATCAACAGCAAGGCCCAGGTGATGGATAAGAAGGGCAACCCGATCAAGGGTCTCTATGCCGCGGGCTCGATGGCGGGCGGCATGTACGGCACGGAATACCCGTACATCAACCCGGGATTCGCTTCCGCCACGGCTATCGCGACTGGCCGCTTCGCGGTCCAGGATGTGGCTGAGCATCTGAAGGCCGGGAAGTAATCCGGCGACAGGAATCCACTCTCTTTCTCTCCTCCGGCCCGCCCGATCTCGTAACCCCATATAGATCCGGGCGGGCCGTTTTTACTTCTGAATGCCGGAGAAGGCACTTTTTAAATGCTCTCCCTCCGGTCAGGAATGAAAATGCATTCATCACACTTCAGAATTCCCGCGGTGACGGCGGCGGTCCTCCTGGCGTCAGGTATTTCAGGTGCTGCGTCAGCCGCGAACGTGGAGCTTTACGGCAGCATCGATAACGGTCTTCGGGTGACCGCGGCCCGCGGGATTGACGGGGCATCATCCCAGACCACGGTCGGAATGGAATCCGGCCAGTGGTTTCCGAACCTGATCGGGCTGAAAGGATCAGAGTCGCTTGGGAACGGCTACTCGGTCGCGTTCAGCCTGGAAAACCGCTTTAACAGCGACTCGGGAACGTTCCTTGAGGAAGGCCGGCTTTTCGACAATCAGGCGCTCCTCATGGTGAACACCGAAAAGTGGACGGTCGCTGCCGGCCGCATGGAGGGGCTTTCATCCACGATGGGTGAATTTGACCTGATGTGCCCGATGGAACCGTTTGAGGGCGGCTGGGCGGAGGCGGGCGGCGGGAACGTCTTCGCGAATATCGGGCTTTCCGCGAATAACGCGGTCGCCGCGCGTGTCCGTCCCATCGCGGGTCTCACCGTAACCGGCGCGTATTCGCTCGGAGTCGAAACGGAAAAACCAGGCTTCAGCGCGAAACGCCACTACGCCGCGATCGGTAGCTCGTACCAGAATGACCGCCTCTGGGCCGGGTTCACGTATGAGGTTCTTACGAAGGGTGACGCCGCGTCGAAGAATGACCACGTCTTCAAGGCTGGCGTGAATTACGACTTCGGTCCGGTGAGGGCGTTTATCGCTTACTCCTACACGAAGAACCACACCTGGTGGGGCGTGAATTCGGACTCCAACTCCTACATGCTTGGGTTCACAGCACCGGCAGCCGGCGGTCTTATCCGGACGTCTGTCCAGTACTTTGACGGGAAATCCGTGAAACTGGCGGATGGCACGGATTTCAACGCCGACCGCACGGTGGCCTCAATCGGCTACACGTACCCGGTATCCAAGCGCACAACCCTCTGGGGAGTCTATTCGTATTCGCATGGCTCCAAGTCTCTTAACCGGAACTCGAAATCCGGTTACACGATGGCGAGCACCGAAGAGCGCGCTGAAGCGAACCGGTCTCTTGTCAGCCTCGGCGTGACGCATTTCTTCTGAAAAATAAATCTCAGCGTCACTTGAAGAACCATCAATTAACTGATTGTTATTAATCGGTAATTTAAAAACAGAGCGGCAGACTTTCCTGACTCCTGCCGGAGGCTTTCTCTCCACCTCGGGTGAGGAGTCAGGATTTTTTAGCGACACTGAAAGCATTGAAGCGGGGCGGTGAAGGGGATTGGCTCGCTTTTTTTTCGATCGGGATCTCCGGAATCACAAATCGTTCGTAGCTCGAATAAAGTTCTTCTCGTTCAGTTTCTCATAAATCCTGTAACACTTTAAATAGATAGCGTCTCCTATCTGAAATTTAAACCTTTGCTATATTAATCAAAGCGTTCTACTACACACCTGCAGTAAACACCATAAAGGAACTCCTATGACCGATATCACTTTATGCGTCACGCCGAAGGTGCGCGAGAGTATGGGGCAGAATCAATGGAAAGCCTTCACGGGGCATCTTGGCACTCACTTCGATGTGATGGACAAGGTTTTTCCGATGGAATACGCGGAGCGCGAAGGCATTATCTTCGACGTCAGCCGTGTAGGGGATGGGGAGGTGCAGATCAGCGACATCGACCTCACGCTCGTTAAAGCCGATATGGCGGTCATTTTCGCGACCGGTTTTATTGAGAAAGTGGGATACGGGAACCCGACCTACTTCAAGGAGCACCCCACCTTATCGCCTGAACTGATCGACGCGCTGCTTCTCCGTCACATCTCGATCATCGGTGTCGACTGCGCCGGGGTGAGGCGGGGCGCGGAACATCCCCCGATGGATCAGCACTGCGCGGATCACGATGTCTTCATCGTGGAGAATCTCTGTCACCTGGGCGACGTGCTTCAGGGCCGTCCCTTCGCCCGCTGTCATGTCCACACGTACCCGATGAATTTCACCGGCATGACCGGGCTCCCCTGCCGGGTCGCCGTGGATTAAAAAATCAAAAGAGGGGAGGCGGTTAAGCGGTTACCGCCTCCGTGCGGGGTGCCGGGTTTCTTGCACCCGCTTTTGACAGCGCTCGGTTTACAACCGGACAGCCCGCTTTCGGAATCCATTTCTGTCTCCGGAAAAGAAGAGGGGAGAGCAGTCCGAAGCTTCTCCCCCCTTCAGTACCCCGTGTCCGACCGGTGTCTTTTCACGGCTCTTCTATATAAGAATGAAGCGGTCACTCCGAAATCGGTATCACAAAGCGGCCGTATCCCCGCTGTACGCCATCCCGTTCCAGCTTCATTTCGTTAATCAGGATCGCGTTACCGGAGGGTTTGAGCCCTAGAGACCGGAGTTTCTGAAACGCCGGATGCGCTCCGGTTTCGGAGTCCTTCATGAGGAACGGATCCTTCAGCCCCGCGAAGTGGAACACAAAGGCGACCGTTTTCGGGATCACCCAGACGGCACCGTTCAGCGGAATCCCGCAGCGCTTCACATTCGCTTCCGTGACGTAAAGCCCCCAGAAGACCTTGTTTTCCCCCGGATTCTCGGGATCCGGTTTCACGTAAAGCGCGGACTTCGTCACCGGCATCTGATCGCACCAGGCCTGCAGCACCTCATACACCCGGTCGTCATCGATAAAGTCCTGCCCGCAGGTGTGGGGGAGGAAGTAGATCGGCTCGATCTCTTTCACTTCCCACTTGGTCTCGTTCCCCCGCATCGCGTCGTGCCATTTATTAAAGCGCCGGTGCTCATCCACGATCGCCTGCAGCCGGTCCGCCTTCTGCTGCAGCTCATCCGCGTGGTCATCAATGGTTTTAAACGCGGTCTCTTCGTCTGCCGCGAGAGCGCATTTCATCTGCTTGATCTGGATCCCGAAGCTATGGAGCCGCATGTATTCAAAAACGCGCCCCGCCTGCGGAAACTGGTAGTAGCGGTAGCCTTTCTCGTTCTGTTTCGCGTCAATCAGCCCCGCTTCCTCATAGTGTTTGAGGAACGCCTGGGTTACCCCAAGGTGATAAGCGAAACTCCCAATCCGGTATTCCTTGAATACAGTCATCTCTCTCTTCTCTCTCCGATCCGTCACCGCGAAGCGGGCGGATCTTCTTGTTTTAATTGCGATTCGGTTTTGTTTTCGGCCGCGGCCCGCGTCTCCCGGCAGGAAAGGCCCTTTTTTCAGGTCAAGCGGCTCTTATTTTCCTACTTCTACCCATTCGGGGTAACTACCCCAATGGTTTAGGGAGGCAATACATCAAAAGTCGCATCCTAGATTCGGCTTTGGAAAGACATTACCCCACTTTCTATCGACGCCATTTTCGGGGTTTTCCCGTAATTAATAACAAAAAATTACATCATCACTAGGGTTTTTACCTCAAAGATGTTCGATCTGTGACTTACAGCACAGCAATTTTTTTCTCCCTTGACCCGTATCCGGGATGCACCAATATCATTTTTTCCCGTTACGCCGAATGGCGGCATTGCTTACGCCTTTCGGCTTCACCTTTTTGGTTCAAAGGAAGAAAAACTCTCATGACTCAGTTCTCTCGTCGTAAGTTCCTGCGTACCAGCATTGTCGGCGGTGCCTCTATCACCACCGCGGCTCTGGCTCACGCGGCTCCTGCCGGCATCTATAAGGCCGGTACTTACTCCTCCAAGGCTGCCGGTATCGGCGGCGACGTCATCGTCACGATGACGTTTGACACGAATAAGATCACGGGCGTTGTGATCGACGCGTCGCACGAGACCCCCGGGATCGGCCAGAAGGCGGCCGTTGAACTGAAGAAGCAGCTGCTGCTCGGTCAGGGCGCCAAGGTGGACACGGTGTCCGGCGCCTCAATCACGTCGTCCGCTGTCCGGAAGGCCGCCGCGAAGTGCATCGCGCAGGCGAAGGGCGAGATCCCGGTTGAAGTGATCACGAAGGAAACCGCGAAGGAAGAGGATTCCGGCGACTGGCTCGGGAAGGCCCCCGAGATCGCTGAGAAGGACATCGTGAACACCGTGACCACCGACATCCTCGTGATCGGCTGCGGTACCGGCGGCATGTTCGCTGTGTGCGCCGCTGCTGAGAACGGCGGCAAGGTCATTGGTATTGACCGCTTCCCCACCGGCACCGGCATCCGTGGTGACCTCGGCGCGATCAACTCCCGCTATCAGAAGAAAGAAGGGACGAAGATCGACAAGTTCGAGTTCACCGCCTGGGCGACCCGTTACGCGGGCGGCCACGTGAAGCAGGAGCTCTACAACGTCTGGGCGGATAACTCCGGCGAAACGATCGACTGGTTCGGTGACCGGCTGAAAGAAAACGGCATCGAGATGATGAACGAAGTGGGTGACAAGAACGATCCCGCCCGCTACGTTGGCTACGCCACCGGCCACTCCGGCCAGAAAGTCGGCGCGAACGAAGGCCAGAAGTTCAATTCCTTCCTCTACAAGTATGCGATCAGCAAGGGTGCCCGCTTCGACTACTCGATGAAGATGGTGAAGCTCGAGAAGAAGGACGGCCGCGTGACTGGCTGTATCGCTCAGAACGGTGACGGGAAGTACGTCCGCTACATCGCGAAGAAGGGCACGGTGGTTGCGACCGGCGGCTACGCCCGTAACTACAAGATGATGGAAGCGCTCCAGCCCTGGAACCTCCGCGTCGTCTCCCGCACCGGCGCGATGCCGGGCGCGCTCGGCGACGGCATCAAGGCCTGCCTCTGGGTCGGTGCCAAGATGGACGAGACGCACTGCGCAATGAAGTTTGACCGCGCCGCGATCCGCCCGAATCAGAAGGCGGGTCTCGAGACCCTGAAGTCGGGCGACAACGCCTGGTTCTGGATGGGATCGCAGCCGTGGCTGAAGGTGAATTCGTTTGGTGAACGCTTCATCAACGAATCCGGCACGTACGAGAATCCGCTCCACGCGGACGAATACAACAAGGATCACGCTCACTACACGATCTTTGACAGCAACTGGCCTGAATACGCAAAGCAGTTCAAGATGCACGGCTGCTCCCGCCTCTGGCCCTTCGCGAACGGCGCTGAGCCCAACATTCCGTGGTTTGTCGTGAAGGACAAGATGCTCCCGGGGCTGATCAAGAGCGGCTTCGTGCAGCAGGCGGACACGATCGAGGAACTCGCGAAGAAACTCGGTCTCCCGGTTGAAGCGGTGAAGAAGACCGTGGAAAAGAATAACGAGAACTGGAAGAACGGCGTCGACCCCGAGTTCGGGAAAGAGAAGCATCGCCTGTCTCCGGTGAATAAGCCCCCGTACTACGGCGCGAAGAATTCCGGCTGGCTGCTTTGCACGCTCGACGGCATTGTGATCAACAAGGATCTCAACGCCTGTGACGAAAACGGCGACGCGATCCCCGGGCTCTACGTGATCGGCAACGACTCGGGCTCCTACTTCGCGAACGAGTACCCGAACCTCGCGACCGGTATGGCCTGCGGCCGCACCGTGACGTTCGGCCGTGTGATCGGCCGCGCTCTCGCGAAGAAGGCGTAACCGACCTGTTTCCCGGCTGCTGGAAAGAGAAGAGGGGAGAAACCTCTCACTCTTTCCGGCGGGAAAGATTCCCACCCCACCACACTAAAAACACAGTTCAAACATCATGAATCTCAAGCTCTCTGCACTCGTCCTCGCGACGGCCTGCGCTTTCGCCTCCACCGCTTTCGCTTCCGGCACCCAGATCTATGGCGTGATTGACCAGGGTCTCGATTACCAGCACGTGAAGACGGTTGGCGGGTCGAAGACCGATTCCCTCTCCATGGTTTCCGGTCAGTACATCGGCTCCCGCTTCGGCCTCAAGTCTGAAGAACGTTTTGATAACGGCACCACGGTCGGCGTTCAGCTCGAAGGCGGCCTCTCCACCGACTCCGGCATGTCCGGCCAGAGCGGCCGGCTCTTTGGCCGCGACGCGCGTCTCTACGTCGATAACCAGTACGGTCTCTTCTCCGCTGGCCGTATGGGCGCGATGGTGGGCGGCAACGGCCCGTACGCCCGTTTCGGTCACATCCTCTCCCCGTTCTCCTGCGGCTGGGGCAACGTCGGCGGTCACCTCCAGGTGATGGCGCTTGGCTACGAATACGTGGATAACGCGCTCGCCTGGGCTTCCCCCAAGTTCGCCGGGTTTGACGCCACCCTCCAGTACTCAAACGGCACGGACGTGAAGAAGTTCGGTGACGGCGTTGAAGGCAAGTCCTCTGTCGAACGTATGTACGCCGGCGCTCTCCGCTATACGAACAACAACTTCATGATGGTCGGCGGTATCGAGCGTATCAATTTCGCGCAGCCCGCCGCGAGCGAGGCCGGTCTGAAGGACGCGATCAGCTATAACCTCGGCGGTTCTTACCAGGCTGGCTGGGCGAAGTTCTACGCCTACGGCCAGTACTTCCAGAACTACACGGCGGCCGCCCGTACGACGACCTTCGCACTTCCCTCCGGTGTTGACGGCTGGGGCGCGAATGTCGGCGTGGATGTCCCGGTGTCCCACGGTTTCATCAAGGCTGGCCTCGGCTACGGTGACTTCAAGGGAAGCAAGGATTCTGACCGCACGATGAAGACCTGGCAGGCTGCTGTCGGCTACCTCCTCCCGCTCTCGAAGCGCACGTCCCTCTACACGGCCGCGAACTACATCAACAGCCGTTACTCTGACGCGCAGGAAGCCGCGAATCCGAAGGCTGGCAAGCAGGTGATCGACGTGATCGCCGGCCTCATGCACAAGTTCTGATCTTTCACCCCTGAAAGATCAACCTGAGAAGGGGATGCCGCCCGACACCCAGTTCGCCCTGGGGGAAGAGCGGTATCTCTTTCCATCTCTCCTAAGAGTGTCCTACGGAACCGGAACCCAACTCTCTCCTCCACGGTTTCGGTTTCGAAGCAGCAGCTCTCCTCCGGCCGGGTATCCCTCCCGGCTGGACCCCGAAAGGGGTTCCCCATTTCTCATCAATGTCCGTTCTCCCGCGATTTCGGAACACCGATATCGGGAAGAGGGCACCGATCCCATTCTCTGCCGCGCTTTTCCGCCCGGAATTCCGATCTCTTTAAAACCGGTTTCTCAGAATCGGAAAAACGGCTCAATTTTCCGTGCCTCTAATATAGATAGAGAGACTCAGGCACCTCTTCAAAAAGAAAGGCCCCCGGTTACCCGAGAGCCTCTGATTTTTCCATCCGCTTCGCGTTTTTATTCCTCAATCGGAATCACGCATCTCCCTGATCCCCGCTGGACACTGTCCCGCGTGAGCTTCATTTCGTTGATGAGTAGCGCGTCCCCTGAGGGCTTAAACCCGAGACTCCGGAGTTTCCGGAACGCGGGGTGGTCACCCGACGCGATATCGTCCATCCGGAAAACGTCTTCCACATCATAAAAGTGAAAGACAAAGGCAAGCGTCTTCGGGATCACGAGCACCGCGTCGTTTGTGGGGATCCCGCAGCGCCTGAGGTTTGACTCCGTCACGCAGAGCCCCCAGTACATGGTGTTCGCGGGTTCGTTGTCAGAGTGGTGCTTCACGAGGAGCGCGGACTTCGTCACCGGCATCTCTTCGCACCAGTCGTGAAGAATCTCATAAATCCGGTGGTCTTCCAGGAAATCCTGACCGCTCGTGTGAGGGAGGAAGTAGATCGGCTCAATCGGCTTCACTTCCCAGCGGGTGTGCTTCCCCTGCATCGCCTCTCGCCAGGTGTGAATCCGGTCATGCTCATCGACGATCGCGAGCAGCCGTTCAGCCGTTTTTCGGAGTTCATCCGCGTGGTGATCGATGTTATCGAACGCCTCGTCCGCGGTGACAGACACCGCGTCCTTCATCTGTTTAATGGGGACCCCATAGCTATGCAGCCGCATGTATTCGAGGAGGCGCGCGGCCTGCGGGAACTCATAAAACCGGTAGCCGTTTTCCCGCTGGGTTGCCTCAAGAAGCCCAGCGTCCTCGTAATGCTTCAGGAACGACTGCGAGACACCGAGGTGCCGCGCGAAGTGACCGATCCGATACTGCTTGAACGTTTCCATAGAGGCCTCAGGTTTTCAGTTACCGCTTGAAGAAAGTCAATCTAACTTGATGAGTTTACGGGATTTTATATTTTGTTCAGAGAAGCGGGGAGGGGAGAAGAGAAAACACCATTCCCGTTTCCTCACCCGGATTCCCGGGATCACGGATTCGGGATTTTCACCCCTCACGCCGTCAGCCTAACCCTCTGTAAGAAAAAAGGATTAGCCGAAAGCTGAGCCCCTCCCTCAGGTTTCAGAACGGGGGTTTCCGTGGTTTCCGCCCCAGAATTGTAGGGTTTTTACCTGCTTTCAGCCAATATTCTACGGGAAGCCGCCTTTGTAACGGAGTTTTTCAGGGTGTTTCCGGAAAAAATCCGCCGAAAATCGTTCTCTTGACCTGAGTGCAGGGTTCATCTTTAGGATTACGTCGTTAAGCCTAGAAAGGATTAGATCCTCCTGATGAGGCTTACCGATTCAGGCAGAGCAGGGTGTCAAAGGTTCGCCACTTTGAAACCCGTTCCGCCTGAAGAGAAAAACAAGAGTCCCGGGAGAAAACGCACTCCAAGTGTCTGACACCCCCAGGAGAGATGACAAACAGTTCATAGGACTGAAAAGATGAAAAAGACTCTCGTTGCCGCTGCTCTGCTCGGCACCTTCGCTGCCTCGGCGTTCGCCGCTCCGTCCGTCACGATGTACGGCCTGATCGATACCGGCATCTACTATAACCACTACCGCGCCGACGACGGCAAGACCTCCTCGACCGACACGGTCTCCATGAAGTCCGGCCAGAACTCCGGCTCCCGCTGGGGCCTGAAGGGCACGGAAGACCTCGGCAGCGCCAAGGTGAGCTTCATCCTTGAAAACGGTTTCAACGATGACGACGGCACGGCGGATAACTCCGGCCGCCTGTTCGGCCGTGAAGCTTCGATCACGGTTTCCGGCGCTTATGGTTCTCTCACCGCTGGCCGCGTGGGTAAGCTCGTGAGCACGGCAGGCTCCACCGCGATGGGCGGCGGCGCGTTCACCCCGTATAACGGCGGCTGGAACGATGCCGGCATCTCCGGTTTCACGGGTTCCGACTGGGGCCGCGTCGATAATTCCCTCACGTACGTTTCTCCCTCTGTCGCCGGCTTCGCTCTCCACGCTCAGTACTCCTTCAAGGCGGACAGCGTGACGGACGGCTCCGCGATCCGCGAAAACAGCTCCAAGACCGACCGCTACGCCGCCCTCGGTGTGTCCTATGACCAGGGTCCGTGGCGCGCCGCTTTGATCGGTGACTACACGATGTGGAAGAACGACTCCACGACGAACGACAACATCGATAACGGCTACAACATCATCCTCGGCGGCGCTTATGACTTCAAGGTCGTCCGCGCTTACGCGATGGTGAACTACTTCGATCACCAGAAGTCCCTGAAGAGCAAGGTCGGTGACCTCGCGAACCTCACCTCCACCGTCGCTCAGAACGGGTTCAAAGGCTGGGGCGCTGCTCTCGGCGCTGACATCCCCGCTTTCGGCGGTGTGTGGCACGCCATGGTTGACTACCGTGACGCGAAGGTGGATGAAGGCACGGCGAAGTACAAGCGCTGGGGCGCTGCCGGTGCTTACGAGTACTTCTTCTCGAAGCGTACGAGCGCCTACGCCGCTGTGACCTACTCGCAGCAGAAGGCTGAAGGCACGTCGAACGACGGCACGCCGTCTTCTGTCGGCGTCCTCGGCGGCCTGATCCACAAGTTCTGATCTGATTACCAAAATCAGTTAAGAGCCTGAGAGTGTTTCGCGGGGCCCCCTGAGCAATGCGGGGGGCCCCGTTTTCTTTTGGTGGAGGAGGGGAGACCCAAACCCCTGATCCACGTAACGCTCCTGAAAGCAAAGCCCTGGAATCCATGCCGGACGCCAGGGCTTTGGTGTCTCTCTATATAAGAGAGTAAAGGAACTGCCAGATCGGCGGTCTTTGAAGAGTCTTACTCCTCAATCGGGATCACAAAGCGCCCGAACCCCCGCTTCACGCCGTCGCGTTCCAGCGCCATATCGATCACGATGAGGGCGTCGCCTTTCGCGTGAAAGCCGAGCTCCCGCATCTTATCAAACGCCGGGTGACGGCTTTCGGCGAGTTCCGTGAGGTGCGTGGGGTCTTCGAGGTCGTAGAAGTGATAGACAAAGGCGTGCGACTCGGGGAGCAGCATCACGGCGTCGTTCACCGGGATCCGGCCTCGGTGAAGGGTTTCCTCCGCCACGGCGAGCCCCCAGTAGAGTTCGTTCTTCGACCCAGGTTCCGCTCCCTTCCTCACATACATCGCGGATTTCGTGAGCGGCATGTTGTCGCACCACCCCTGGAAGACCTCGTAAATCCCTTTCTCTTCCAGAAAATCCTGGCCGCTCGAATGCGGAAGGAAGTAGATTGGGTCGACGGCTTTCACTTCCCACCGGAAGGGCTCCCCCTTCATCCGGTCAAACCACTTCCGGAACCGCCGGTGCTCATCCACGATCGCCTGCTGCCGGTCCGCTTTTTCCTGCAATTGATCCGCGTGCGCGTCAAAACTCGCGATCGCGTCCCGGGGGTCACCCGTGAAGGTTTCCCGCATTTCTTTTAACGGGATCCCGTAACTCTGAAGCCGCATGTATTCAAGCAGAATCGATGCCTGATGGAACGAATAGTAGCGGTACCCGTTCTCAAGCTGCACCGCTTTCAGAAGCCCCGCGTCCTCGTAATACTTGAGAAGCTAGGGCGACACGCACATGTGGCGCGCGAAGTTACCGATCCGGTAGTGCTTAAAGGTATCCATAGTGTTTTGAGACTCTCTCCAATCTCGCACTCGGGCTTTACCCAGAGCTGGATATAAATCGATGGGACCTCAGGCCTCGGCCCCTCTCACCGCTCTCGCGCGGTGTCCCGCCCGGACCCCGAAACCTCCATTCTAAAGGGGTTCCGGAAAGGTCAGTCATTTTTTTCGGAATGATCTAGCATCGACGCCGGATCGACCATCGGGATCACGGCCCGCCCAAAGCCCCGCTTCACGCCGTCTTTCTCAAGCTTCATATCGGTGACGATGAGGGCGTCGCCCGACGCCTGGAATCCCAGCTCCCGCATGAGTTCAAACCCCGGGTGGCGGTTCTCCCGCACTTCTTTCATCGGAGTGGGCCGCAGCAGGTCATAGAAGTGATAGATAAAGGCCTGACTCGACGGCATCTTCCACACCGCGTCGTTCACGGGGAGCCCGGCCCGCTTCAGGTTCGCTTCCGTGACGCAGAGCCCCCAGAACACCTCGTTTGTCCCCGGCGTTTTCGGATTCCGCTTCACGTAGAGTCCGATCTTCACGAGCGGCATCGATTCACACCACTCGGGGAAGATTTCATAGACCCGCGGGTCGTCCGTAAAGTCCTGGGCGTTCGAGTGGGGGAGGAAGTAGACCGGCTCCATCTTCTTCACTTCCCAGCGGAAAGGCTGCCCCGCCATATCCTGGTACCACTTCCGGATCCGCCGGTGCTCAGCGACCACCGCGAGCAGCCGCTCCGCTTTCTTTTCGAGCTCATCCGCGTGGCGGTCAATCGTGTCAAACGCGGACTCGGCGCTCGCCGTCACCGCGCTTTTCATTTCCCGCACCGGGATCCCGTAGCTATGAAGCCGCATATATTCAAGGATGTGCGCGGCTTCCGTAAACGGGTAATAGCGGTAGCCGTTATCCTGATGCACGACCTTAATGAGGTGCTCTTCCTCGTAATGCTTCAGAAAGGAGCGCGACACGCAGAGATAATCCGCGAACGTTCCAATCCGGTAGTGTTTGGTGCCATCCATCCCGTCTCTTCCTTATCCCTTAACCCTTTATTCCGCCATCGGAATCACGACGCGCCCGAACCCGCGCTTCACGCCGTCTTTCTCAAGCTTCATATCGACCGCGATCAGCGCGTCACCCGACGCCCGGAACCCGAGTTCCCGCATTTTTTCAAACGCCGGATGGCGGTTCACCCGGACATCCTTCATGCAGGTGGGGCGGAAGAGATCGCAGAAGTGATAGAGAAAGGCGGGGCCGGATGGCAGTTTCCACACCGCGTCGTTCACCGGGATCCCGGCCTTCCGGAGGTTTGATTCCGTCACGCAGAGCCCCCAGAAAATATCGTTTGTCCCCGGCGTTTTCGGATTCTTCTTCACGTAGAGCCCGGTTTTCACGAGCGGCATCGAGTCGCTCCACGCGGGGAAGATCTCATAAATCCGCTCGTCATCCAGAAACTCCTGCCCTTCTGAGTGGGGGAGGAAGTAGACCGGGTCGATCTTCTTCACTTCCCAGCGGGAAGCGTCCCCCGCCATATCCTCGTACCACTTCCGGAACCGCCGGTGCTCATCCACAATGGCCTGCAGGCGGTCCGCCTTCTTCTGCAGTTCATCGGCGTGCCGATCGATGTTCTCGAACGCCGTTTCGGTGGGCCCAGTGACGGCGGTCCGCATTTCCTTTAACGGGACCCCGTAACTATGAAGCCGCATGTATTCGAGAATATGCGCGGCCTCGGGGAACGGATAGTAGCGGTAGCCGTTATCCTGCTGCACCACGCTGATGAGACCTTCATCCTCGTAATGCTTCAGAAACGAGGTAGTGACGCAGAGATATCGGGCAAAAGACCCGATTCGGTAGTGTTTAAAGCCTTCCATGGCGGGTTCTCTCTCTTCTTCTTTTGACGCGTTTTCCGGTCACTCTTTTTAGATTCCGGTGACTCGTGTTTTTATTGGAACCGGGGGATTCCAGGGCTTCTCATCCTCCCTATAAATTTCAGGTCTCTCGCCTGATTGGAGGAGGGGAGAAAAGCCAATTGTATGGGGTTTTCGCGCCTGTGAACATCTGTGATACCGGGACGAAGTCCCGCGGGAGTTTTATTCCGAAATCGGGATCACGACGCGGCCGAACCCTCTTTTAACGCCGTCCTTCTCAAGCTTCATTTCAATCACGAAGAGGGCATCCCCCGCCGGGTGGAAGCCGAGTTCCCGCATCTTATCGAACGCCGGGTGCTGCCCCTGCGCTACTTCCCAGATCGTGGACGGGTGCGGAAGATCGAAAAAGTGATAGATAAAGGCGTGGCACGCGGGGATTTTCTTCACTGCGCCGTTCACGGGAATCCCGGCGCGTTTCAGATTCTCTTCACTCACCGCGAGACCCCAGTACGTCTCATCGACATTCCCTTTTTCAAGCGGGTTCTTCGCCCAGAGAGCGGATTTCGTGAGCGGCATCGCGCCGCACCAGGCGCCGAGCACCTCATAAATCCGGTCATCATCCAGAAAATCCTGGCCGCTCGTGTGGGGGAGGAAGTAGATCGGTTTGATCTTCTTCACTTCCATCTCGTCATACCACGCCCGGAAGCGCTCATGCTCCGCGAGCACCGCTTCGAGTTTCCGCACCGTCTCCCGGATCGATTCCGCGTGAGCGTCGATCGAAGCGACCGCCGCTTCCGGCGTCCCCGTGACCGCGTTCCGCATTTCTTTCAGCGGCACCCCGTAGCTATGGAGCCGCATATATTCGAGAATCCGGGCGGACTCCGGGAAAGCGTAATAGCGGTAGCCGTTATCGAGCTGCGTCGAATGGATGAGGTCCTCATCCTCGTAGTGCTTCAGGAATGACGTCGTGACACTCAGCCGCTTCGCGAAGTTCCCGATCCGGTAATGCTTAAAGGCATGCTTCTCCATTCTCTTTCTCTCTCCTTCCCGTTCCAATAAGCACCTGGGGCGGGAGCCGTGTCTGAATTGTTTTTGATTTTTAGAGTCCGGGCGTCTCTGCCGCGCCCGTGTTTTTTTGTCTCCCTCCGGATACGGGAAACCGTACCCGTTTGATTTTTATCAAACCACCGGACGGTGTAGAGGGTTTTCTTCAAGGGGATTAGTTACAAAGCTGAACCCCTCACTCAGGTTTTGAGGGGAGGGTTCGGGGCTCCATACACCCGGGAAACGGAAAAATCCGTTCCCGAAGTCACAGTTTCTACCCCTGAAGGGGCACATTTTACGCACAAAATCGCCAAAACCGCCACTTTTTTACTCACCTTTGCGTTTTGGGACCGTCCGAATCCGTTTCTTGACCTGAGAGCGAGGTGCAGCTTTAGGATTACGCCATTCCGCTGAGGGTATTAGAAAAAAACCACCCGGCGGGTCATTTATTTCCGGTTCAAAGGAAAACAAGATCCATGACTCAGTTCTCTCGTCGTAAGTTCCTCCGCACGAGCCTCGTCGGCGGCGCTTCCATCACCACGGCCGCTCTCGCTCACGCGGCTCCCGCCTCCGGTATCTATAAGGCCGGCACGTATTCCTCGAAAGCTGCCGGTATCGGCGGCGATGTCATCGTCACGATGACGTTTGACACGAATAAGATCACGGATGTCGTGATTGACGCGTCGCATGAAACCCCCGGGATTGGGCAGAAGGCCGCCGTGGAATTGAAGAAGGCGCTGCTTGCCGGTCAGTCCGCTCAGGTGGATTCCGTCTCCGGCGCTTCGATCACCTCAGGCGCTGTCCGGAAGGCCGCCGCGAAGTGCATCGCCCAGGCGAAGGGTGAGATCCCCATTGAAGTCGTGACGAAGGAAACCGCGAAGGAAGAGGATTCCGGCGACTGGCTCGGCAAGGCTCCTGAGATCGCGGAAAAAGATATCGCGAAGACCGTGACCACGGATATTCTCGTCATCGGCTGCGGCACGGGCGGCATGTTCGCGGTGGCCTCTGCCGCTGAAAACGGCGGCAAGGTGATCGGTATCGACCGCTTCTCCACCGGCACCGGGATCCGCGGCGACCTCGGCGCGATCGACTCCCGCTATCAGAAGCAGGCGGGCACGAAGATCGACAAGTTTGACTACATCGCGATGGCGACCCGCTACGCGGGCGGCCACGTGAAGCAGGAATTGATCAAACTCTGGGCGGATAACTCCGGCGAAACGATCAACTGGCTCGGCGACCGCCTGAAGGAACACGGGATCGACCTCATGAATGAAGCCGGTGACGAGGGCACGTTCGTCCGCTATAAGGACTTCGCGACCGGTCACTCCCCGCAGAAGGTGGTGGGGAACGACGGCAAGGTAATGAATGAGATCCTTTATAAGTACGCCGAGAGCAAGGGTGCCCGTTTCGACTACAGCACCACGATGGTGAAGCTTGAGAAGAAGAACGGCCGTGTGACCGGCTGCATCGCGCGTGACGGCGACGGGAAGTACGTCCGCTACATCGCGAAGAAGGGGACTGTCGTCGCGACCGGCGGCTACGCCCGCAACTACCCGATGATGCAGGCTCTCCAGCCCTGGAACCTCCGCGTCGTTTCCCGCACGGGCGCTATGCCTGGCGCCACGGGTTCCGGCATCAAGGCCTGCCTCTGGGTGGGCGCGAAGATGGACGAGACGCACTGCGCGATGAAGTTTGACCGCGCCGCGCTGAAGCCTGATCAGAAGGCGGGTCTCGACACCGTGAAGGCCGGCACCGCGAAGATGTTCTGGATGGGGTCGCAGCCGTGGCTCAAGGTGAATTCCTTCGGTGAACGCTTCATCAACGAGTCCGGCACGTACGAGAACCCGCTCCACGCGGACGAGTACAACAAGGATCACTGCCACTACTCGATCTTCGACAGCAACTGGGTTCCGTACACGAAGCAGTTCAAGATGCACGGCTGCTCCCGCCTCTGGCCGTTCTCGAACGGCGCTGAGCCGAACCACATGTACACCGAGATGCGTGACAAGGTGCTCCCGTCGCTCGTGAAGGACGGCTTCGCCTTCAAGGCGGACTCGATCGAGGAACTCGCCCGTAAGCTCGGTCTCCCCGCTGATCAGCTGAAGAAGACCGTGGACCGCTACAACAAGCTCGCCTATAAGGGCGTGGATGAGGACTTCGGGAAAGAAAAGCATCGTCTGACCCCGGTGGACAAGCCCCCTTTCTACGGTGTGAAGAACTCCGGGTGGCTGCTTTGCACGCTGGATGGCATTGTGATCAACAAGAATCTCAACGCCTGTGACGAAAATGGCGACGCCATTCCGGGCCTCTACGTGATTGGTAACGACTCCGGTTCTTACTTCGCGAACGAGTACCCGAATCTTTCGACCGGTATGGCCTGCGGCCGTACGGTCACCTTCGGCCGCGTGATCGGCCGTAACCTCGCCAAGGCCTGATACGCCTTTGCTTAGAAAAGGACCGGATTTTTCCCCGGTCCTTTTCGAAAGAGTCTGATTGACTGGAGACGGGCGTGGGACGCGGCGCTCTGTTTTCACTCTCTCCCGGAGACCTGAATCCCAAACCCGGATCGGTCAGTCATTCTCTTTGTGACTCCTTTGATTACGGCTCTCCGGAGCCTTTAGGGCAGGGCGGGATAAGCTGCTCTCCGCTTACTCCTCCCACAATTGACTTCTTCATCCCAACCGATGAGACCCCCGGGTCTCGTCGGATTTTTTTTGCCTCAATTCGGCCCCCTCTATATATAGAGAGAAAAAGCTTCCGATCCCCGCGTGGATTCCAGGGGAACCGGGCTCCTGAGGCCGGTCATATTTAGCCGGCAAAACCTCCAACCCTCTGTATCCGTGAGAATTAGTTCCAAAGGTGAACCCATGTCTCAGGTTTGGTCAGGCAGAAAACCCTTTTCTCCCCCGGTTTTTTCTTTCCAGCGGCCCGTTTTTGCCGCTCTCAACACTGAAATCCCCGCCAAACCCCGATTTTCCTCGAACCAGAGGCCGTATCGTGCCGTTTTTGACCTGTGCCTAAGGTACAGCTTTAGGATTAGTTCTGTCTGCCGAAAGAACTAGAAAAAGTCCCGGCAGTGTTCACTCTGGATTCAAAGGAAAGAAGAATGACTCAGTTTTCTCGCCGTAAGTTCCTGCGCACAAGCCTTGTAGGCGGCGCTTCCATCACCACCGCTGCTCTCGCGCACGCCGCTCCCGTCTCCGGTCTCTATAAGGCCGGCACCTATTCCGCCAAAGCCGCGGGTATCGGCGGTGACGTGATCGTCACGATGACGTTTGACGCGAATAAGATCACCGATGTCGTGATTGACGCGTCGAAAGAAACCCCCGGGATCGGGCAGAAGTCCGCGGTGGAACTGAAGAAGGCGCTGCTCGCGGGCCAGACGGCAAAAGTGGATTCCGTGTCCGGCGCGTCGATCACCTCAAACGCTGTCCAGAAGGCCGCCTCGAAATGTATCGCCCAGGCGAAGGGCGAGATCCCGGTTGAAGTGATCACGAAGGAAACGGCAAAGGAAGAGGATTCCGGCGACTGGCTCGGCAAGGCCCCCGAGATCGCGGAAAAAGATATCGCTAAGACCGTGACGACGGATATCCTCGTCGTTGGCTGCGGTACCGGCGGCATGTTCGCGGTGTGCGCGGCGGCGGAGAACGGCGGGAAGGTCATCGGTATCGACCGCTACTCCACCGGCACCGGGATCCGAGGCGACATCGCGTCGATCGATTCCCGCTATCAGAAGAAGGAAGGCTCAAAGATCGACAAGTTCGACTTCATCGCCATGGCGACCCGCTACGCCGGCGGCCACGTGAAGCAGGAGCTCATCAAGCTCTGGGCCGATCAGTCCGGCGAAACCGTGAACTGGCTCGGTGACCGTCTTGCTGAAGTCGGGATTGAGCTGAAAAACGAAGTCGGTGACCCCGAAGTCCACACCCGCTATATCGACTACCCGACCGGGCACTCTCCCCAGAAGGTGAAGGGGAACGCCGGCAAATTCATGAACGTGGTGCTCCATGACTACGCCGTGAAGAAGGGCGCGCGCTTTGACTACAACACCACGATGGTGAAGCTCGAGAAGAAGAACGGCCGTGTCACGGGCTGCATCGCGCGGGATGGCGACGGGAAGTACGTCCGCTACATCGCGAATAAGGGCACCGTGATCGCGACCGGCGGCTACGCCCGCAATTATCCGATGATGCAGGCGCTCCAGCCCTGGAATCTCCGCGTCATCTCCCGCACCGGCGCGATGCCGGGCGCGACCGGTGACGGCATCAAAGCCTGTCTCTGGGTCGGGGCGAAGATGGATGAAACGCATTCCGCGATGAAGTTTGACCGCACGGCGCTTCATATCGGTCAGAAGCCGGGCCTCGAAACCGTGAAGGCGGGAACCTCGAAGATGTTCTGGATGGGGTCGCAGCCCTGGCTTAAGGTGACGTCTGAAGGCGTCCGCTTCATGAATGAGTCCGGCACCTACGAGAATCCGCTTCACGCGGACGAATACCACAAGGATCACTGCCACTACTCGATCTTTGACAGCAATTGGGTCCCGTACACGAAGCAGTTCCGGATGCACGGCTGCTCGCGCCTCTGGCCCTTCGCGAACGGCGCGGAACCGAACCACATGTATACCGAGATGCGGGATAAGGTGCTTCCCGACCTCATCAAGGAAGGGTTTGTGCAGCAGGCGGATTCGATTGAGGAACTCGCCCGCAAGCTTCAGCTCCCGGTTGAACAGCTGAAGAAGACCGTCGCGAACTACAACAAAATGGCGTACGCCGGTGTGGATACCGAGTACGGTAAAGAGAAGCACCGTCTCACCCCGGTCGATAAGCCCCCGTTCTATGGCGTGAAGAATTCCGGGTGGCTGCTCTGCACCATGGACGGCATCGTGATTGATAAGAACCTGAACGCCTGCGACGAAAACGGCGACGCGATCCCGGGGCTCTTCGTGATCGGGAATGACTCGGGCTGCTACTTCGCGAACGAGTACCCGAACCTCGTTGACGGTATGGCTGCCGGCCGCACCGTGACCTTTGGCCGCATTGTCGGCCGCAACCTCGCGAAGGCGTAAGACACGCTTTCACGACCGCCGGAACGGCCGACCGATTCCCACGGCCGCGTCCGGCACCCCGATCCTGGCTCCATTCTCCAGTGTGTGAGCCTGGATCCGGGGGAGGGGAAGGGGATCCTGCCACGTCTTCTCTTCCTCTCAGCACTTCTTCTTGATTTCGGCCAGGTCGCGGACCCGGCCGTTTTTTTCGTCTTTCTATATAAGAGAGGCAATCCCATGGGATCTTCCTCACAAAGGGAAAGAAACTTCCAATCATTCCAGGGTAGGGGTCAGAGAGATGGTCACCGGCACACGGAATTGAACGAGCCTTTTTTAGTTACATTTCCTGTAATGACCCTTACATAGGAAAATACCTATAATTTTCTATAGATGCTTCAGACATCTAAGAATTTCTGTAAAACGAAACCTAGCGGCAGCAGAGGAAAAAAGGGGGGGCCGCCGCTTCCAGAGCGGCAGCCGCATTGCCGTCAGACCTGATGAGGTGAACTATGACTAAGAAAACTCTCGTTCTTGCTCTCGCACTCTTAATGCCGTTCTGCGCCGCAAACGCCTCTCATGATGAGTATATCGATGGGGGCATGGAGGCTCCTTGGCGCATTCATAAATGGATAGACGATGAGACTGGGGAGAACATGCTCGAGATTCAACGATTACCGGATAATGCAAATGGTCGAGAGGGGTATGTGAAACATCAGTCAGCAGAAGAAGTTGAGCGGGAAAAAGAAGCAAGAGCACAGCAGAAAGAGGCAATGGAGGAAATGGCAAAGAGGAATAAGTTCGAAAGTGCGGGCGGAAATGACTCTTACCGGTTTTATAGGAACCCTGTAACTAACCAGAAAATAATTATCGACCGAAAGACCGGAGAAATTAAATTCCAAAACTGATCAACATAAATATCGGTTGACGCTTTTCAGCCCTCCGGCAGCAGCTTACGAAAACGGTCTGGTACAGAAACCAGGCCGTTTTTTTAACTCTGCGGTTTTTCAAAATCAAAAAGGAATCTAAAACGGCCGACAATTTTTTCATTGAAATGAATGGGTTGGTTTTGTCTGTCAATCTACAATACCTCATTAGTTATAACTATTTCAGTTAGGGTACAATTTGTACCCTAACTGAGTTGACTAGCGGCGTTTTTATCTTTGCCGGCGGGAAGCATCGGCTGTAAAAGAGGAGGCTTCAACCGTAATTCTGTCCTGAATCAAGCGAACCCCGCGGACACGGTTGCGATCCACGCCGAGTACCGAAGACAATGACCAAATTCCTCTTACTCATTTAGGTGTCCTATGAAGCTTCGGTACCTCGCGCTTCTTCCCATTCTCGCTCTGACGGGCTGCGTCACGAGCAGCAGCTACATGTCCCCTGCGCAGCCCCCTCAGGCCGCTGCCGGCAACGCCGTCATTACCTTTTACCGGGCCTCCTTCGTTGATGGTGACATCGCGCAGGCTCCTATCGTGGAGAAAGCGGGCGATTCCATTAAGCTCGTGGGGATCGCGAGCTCCGGGACGAAAATTCAGTATGAAGTTGCGCCTGGTGAGCACAGCTTTGTCGTGGGCGGACAAAGCTCACATTATCTGAAGGCCAACGTTCAGGCTGGAAAGAGCTATTACGTCCGCGTCGTGACCAAGATGGGGATCGTGAAGGCGCGCTTCAGGCTCCTCGCTCAGAAGGGCGGAGAGCTTCCCGCCGCTATTGAAAAGGCGTCGACGATCCGCACGGTCAAGACCAATGCCTCAGCCGCCACCTGGTTCGCGGAAAACAAGGTGAGCATGCAGAACAAATACAATCGCGCGGCGGCAGCCTACGCGAGAAAGCCGCACCCGAGCTTCACCATTGAACCTGGTGACGGTATCTCAATCTCTGAAGATCCGAACCTCAAAAGATAAGCGGTAGTGGCAGAACGAACAGTTAAATTATTAAACCGTTAGATAAAAGCGAACATTGTAGTTTTCTGATGTTCGCTTTTGTAATGGTCGCCTCAGCTCCCTAGTACCGATTCGCCACTGCGAATAAGCCAATGGCCGGTTCTGAGGCTGCGCTTGTATACGGCTTAAAGGGTTCCGATCGGAAGTCGTTTCTGACGACTGGCTAATCGTTCGAATAAAAAAATTTCAAAGGAAAGAAACATGAAGAAAGCATTAGCGTCTGCCTTCCTGATTGGCTGCATGGTTTCAAGCGTCCAGGCAGCGCCTTTAGTTGATAACTTGTACGTGTTGATTGAAAGGCCAACTAGAGTCGAACAGGCATGCGGAATAACAAAAGAAGGGCTGGAAGCCAGCGCTAAATCGGCATTGCGGTATAACCGGATAGGCTATGGGGAAATTGATAAGGCTGAAGCAGTTTTATATATCAACACACATGGTGTAAATACAGGTTCATTATGTGCGATGGACGAGGAAGTTCAAATCCTCGATCGAATTGAAACAGTCAGCCCCAAAGGGGGCAAAAAAATGGTGGCGATGAAGGTTTACTGTAGCAAAGCAACGTTATTAACAGGTACTTCCTCAGATATTGGAAGCCGAATTTATAATAATATCAAACCGTTAGTGGATAAGTGCCTTCTGGAAATGGAGGAACGAGCAGATATATTAAAACAGCGCTAATTCTTCTCGGCACAATCTGTTCTCCTAAGGTTAAATTCAGGATCAGGATGTAACCGCCCCTGAATAAAGGCTAGACCCCACAAAAGCCAGCCGCTTTCGAGTCGCGCCCCGGTTTCCGCCGCGCCGAAGTGTCTGGCTTTTCGTCTATCAGCCCCGGCAGCTGCCCGGCCAAAGCCCCGGCCTCCCCAGAGGTTCTGCCGCTTCAGCGGGTCAGAAGAGGGCAGTCCGCTTCACCGCCGGTCACAGCTGCTCCCTCGTTCCCCTTCCATTTCATCCCGTTTCCCCTGAAAGCCCTCAGGCGGAACGACATCTGTACCCCCTGAATTCTGATTTTTTCCTCTCACTCGGGATTACTTCACTCCCACTTCGCCCGGTCTAATCCTTTCAACTCCACCTGATTAGTCCAAAAGCCGCACCCCGGTTGCGGGTTTTGAAAGCGCCCCAAAACACTTCCTCCCTGTTTCATACGCCGCATTTATAAGGGTTACTACCTAAATTCGTCAGCAACGTTCTGTCAGTTTTCGTTAAAAAGAAAAGAAATGACACTTTTCTGGCCCTCTTTCTTTACACAATCTTTACTCTTGACCCGCAAGCCGGGTGCGGCTTTAGAATTACGTCGTTACGTCAAACGGCGTTGAATTCACACGCCTTTTGGCCACTTATTGATTTACTGATTTATTCATTTCCGGTTTCTTTGGAAGGTACATTCATGACTCAGTTCTCTCGCCGCAAGTTCCTGCGCACCAGCCTCGTAGGCGGTGCCTCGATCACCACGGCCGCGCTCGCGAACGCGGCTCCCACATCCGGTATCTATAAGCCGGGCACCTACGTGTCCAAGGCTTCCGGCATCGGCGGCGACGTGATCGTCAAGATGACTTTCGACGCGAATAAGATCACGGATGTCGTGATTGACGCGAAGCATGAAACCCCGGCTCTCGGCCAGCGCGCCGCTGTGATCCTGCAGAAGCAGATTCTCCAGGGTCAGGGCGCGAAGATTGACACCGTGTCCGGCGCCTCGATCACGTCCGGCGCCGTGCAGAAGGCTGCCGCGAAGTGCATCGCTCAGGCTAAGGGCCAGATCCCGGTTGAAGTGATCACGAAGGATGACGCGGCGGAGGACGACTCTGGCGACTGGCTCGGCAAGGCCCCTGAAATCGCCGAGAAGGACATCTCGAACACCGTTACGACCGACATTCTCGTGATCGGCTGCGGCACGGGCGGCATGTTCGCCGTGTGTTCCGCCGCGGAGAACAGCGGGAAGGTCATCGGTATCGACCGCTTCTCCACCGGCACCGGTATCCGTGAGGACCTCGGCGCGATCGACTCCCGCTATCAGAAGGCGGAAGGGACGAAGATCGACAAGTTCGACTTCATCGCGATGGCGACCCGCTACGCCGGCGGCCACGTGAAGCAGGAGCTCATCCGCCTCTGGGCTGACAATTCCGGCGAAACGATCAACTGGCTCGGCGACCGTCTCGAACCCGTCGGCATCAAGCTGATGAATGAAGTCGGTGACACGGTTGAGACGCGCTACAAGGACTTCGCGATCGGCCACTCCCCCCAGAAGATGGGCAAGGTGACGCTCAACAACGTCCTCGACGACTACGCCGTGAAGAAGGGTGCCCGCTTCGACTACAACACCACGATGGTGAAGCTTGAGAAGAAGAATGGCCGCGTGACCGGCTGCATCGCGAAGAATGCCGACGGAAAGTACGTCCGCTACATCGCGAAGAAGGGCACGGTGGTCGCGACCGGCGGCTATGCCCGGAACACGAAGATGATGGAAGCGCTCCAGCCCTGGAACCTCCGCGTCTCTTCCCGCCTCGGCGCCATGCCGGGTGCCACGGGTTCCGGTATCCGCGCCTGCCTCTGGGTCGGCGCCAAGATGGATGAAACCCACTGCGCGATGAAGTTTGACCGCTCGGCGCTGCGTCCCGACCAGAAAGCGGGGCTTGAGACGATGAAGAAGGGCGACGCCGGTTTCTTCTGGATCGGCTCGCAGCCGTGGCTCAAAGTCAACGCCGATGGCGAACGCTTCATCAACGAGTCCGGCACGTACGAAAACCCGCTTGACGCTGACGAATACAACAAGGGTCACTGCCACTACTCGCTCTTCGACAGCAACTGGGTGAAGTACACGAAGGAATTCAAGATGCACGGCTGCTCCCGCATCTGGCCTTTCGCGAACGGCGCTGAGCCGAATCACCTTTGGAGCGAAGTGCAGGACAAGATGCTCCCGGGCCTGATCAAGAACGGCTACGTGCAGAAGGCGGATTCGATCGAAGAACTCGCGAAGAAGCTGGGGCTCCCCGCGGATCAGCTGAAGAAGACCGTGAAGCGCTATAACGAGCTCGCCTATAAGGGTGTGGATACGGACTTCGGAAAAGAAAAGCATCGTCTGTCGCCGCTTGATAAGCCGCCGTTCTACGGCGCGAAGAACTCCGGGTGGCTGCTCTGCACCCTCGACGGTATCGTGGTCGACAAGAACCTGAACGCCTGTGACGAGAGCGGTGACCCGATCCCGGGGCTCTACGTGATCGGCAACGACTCCGGTTCCTACTTCGCGAACGAGTACCCGAACCTCGCGACCGGCATGGCCTGCGGCCGTACGGTGACCTTCGGCCGCGTCGTTGGCCGGAATCTCGCGAAAGCCTGATCACAGTCTTCAGCGCTGTACCGGGAGGGGATTCCGTTCACCATCTGATGAATCCCTCTCCCAAAACTCATTTTTCTTGAGTCGTAGTAGTAAAGGATGGAAGGACAATCGCAGGGGACAGGGCTCCGGCATCTCTCTCTCCCTGGGGCACTGGAACCCGCGCGCGTCTCACATCCTGATTTCGTTGTTTGTACTTCCTTTGAAACATCCGCCTGATCCCGCGAAAGACAGGCGGTTAGGGTGGGGAGAGTCCTGTTTCTCTCCTTCAGGACCCGCCTCCCCAAAGTTCTCCCAGCCGTCCGGTGTCAAACCCGGACGGTATTTTTTTATTCACCTACTCACTTCCCCAGGAAAGTCCCGCGGCAAGACCCAATCATCACTTGAAGTTCTTCGCCTTTCTCATTGAAAACACGGGAGATTTTCCCGGCGTTTAGGAACAAAATCTTCCGGCCCGCATTTTTCTACCTACAGTAGCCCCAAAGCATTACGACCATTGCCGGTTATAGGAGCGAGCCAAAGACTTTCAGAACTGGGGGGAGGGGAGAGCAGCCCGGCCGCATGACGACGCTGCCAGGGTGCCGCGAACCCCGGACCGGCGGAAGTTCGAGGCGGAGTCAGACGCTTTCCCATCCTCTCCTCCACCCGGTGAAGCGTTTCAACGAATGGTCTATCGACCCCATGGACCGGAGGAGGGGATCCGTTATGATGAAACAGAATAGCAGCCATTTCTGGCGTAATTTCTGAGGCCCGTGGCAGCGCAGGCTCCGCGGAACACCCCTGAAAATTTTTTTATTTCCCGCCGCCGCTCACAACGCTTTGAAATAATGGCGTTTCTTTTTACCGCTCCTGAAACGGCGGCCCTCAGAATTGCCTCTTTTCTGCCCAAACCTGAAAGGTACTTGCAGGTTTCGTCCGTCAGAAAGACTTAACCCCATCCGTCTATTCGTTATGGTAAATATTGCTTTCTTCCTCTTGACAGCATGAAAAATCAACGCTTTCAGTGGATTTTTAAGCTTAAACCGGGCTTAAAAACGTTTATCTAAAACCTTTTGACCTGAAACCACGTACCAGCTTTACGGTATTCCTGTACCGCCTATGGGGTACTGATTAACCCCGGGTTTTACCAAGGCGGACCCTCAAGACAAAAACAGGTTCAAAGGAGCGAAGTCCATGACTCAGTTTTCGCGTCGTAAGTTTTTAGGTAAGAGCATCGCGGGCGGTGCCGCGTTTGCCGCCGCCCCTCTCGCGCATGCCGCGGGCGACTCCGGGATTTATAAGCCCGGCACCTATGTGTCAAAGGCCCCCGGTATTGGTGGGGACGTGATCGTCAAGATGACCTTTGACGCCAATAAGATCACGGATGTCGTGATTGACGCGCGCCACGAAACCCCGGCTCTCGGCCAGCGGGCCGCGGTGATTCTCCGGAAACAGCTCCTTGATACGCAGGGCGCGAAGGTGGACACGGTGTCCGGTGCCTCGATCACGTCGGGTGCCGTCCAGAAGGCTGCCGCGAAGTGCGTCGCCCAGGCGAAGGGCGAAATCCCGGTTGAAGTGATCACGGCGGAAGCCTCGAATGAATCGACCGACAAGGATTGGCTCGGGAAGCCGCCTGAGATCGATGAGAAGGACATCGTCCAGACGAAGACCACGGATATCCTCGTGATCGGCTGCGGCACGGGCGGCCTGATCGCCGTCTCCACCGCCGCTGAAAACGGCGCGGACGTGATCGGTATTGACCGGTTCTCGACCGGCACCGGTATCCGCACCGATATCGGCGCGATCGACTCCAAACTTCAGAAGGCCGCGGGCACGAAGATCGACAAGTTTGAATTCATCGCGATGGGCACGCTCTACGCGGGCGGCCACGTGAAGCAGGACCTCTATAAGCTCTGGGCAAACGAGTCCGGCGCGATGGTTGACTGGTACACGGAGCGAATGAAGGAAGCCGGGGTCCAGATCATGCATGAGGTGGCGGAGAAGGATGAGCATGACCGCTATAAGCACTTCCCGATCGGTCACTCCCCTCAGAAGACCCCGACCCCGGATCTCACGATGAGCAAGGTGATGAACGCCTACGCCCGGAAGAAGGGCGCGAAGTTCGACTACAACACCACGATGGTGAAGCTTGAGAAAAAAGACGGCCGTGTCACGGGTTGTATCGCGAAGAACGCGGATGGGAAGTATGTCCGCTACATCGCGAGAAAGGGCACGGTGGTCGCGACTGGCGGTTACGCCCGGAACTATCCGATGCTTCAGGCGCTGCAGCCCTGGAATCTCCGGATCGTCTCCTACACGAGCGCGATGCCGGGTGCCAGAGGCGACGGTATCCGTGCCTGCCTCTGGGTGGGTGCGAAGATGGATGAGACGCACTCCGCGATGATGTTTGACCGGTCCGCGCTTAAGCCCGACGAAAAGGCCGGTGTTGAGACGCTGAAGAAAGGGACCGCGAAGATGTTCTGGATGGGGTCGCAGCCGTTCCTCCGCGTGAACGCGGATGGCAAGCGCTTCATGAATGAGTCCGGGACGTATGAAAACGTCCTTCACGCGGACGAGTACCAGAAGGGACACTGCCACTACACGATTTTCGACAGCAACTGGGTGAAGTACGCGAAGCAGTTCAAGATGCACGGCTGCTCACGCCTCTTCCCGTACCCCAACGGCGCTGAACCGAACACGACCTGGCAGTCGATCTATAACGAGGCGCTCCCGGACCTCGTGAAGTCGGGTCACGTGATCAAGGCGGACACGATTGACGAACTCGCGAAGAAGCTCGGTCTCCCGGTGGATGAAGTGAAGAAAACGGTGGCGCGGAATAACGAACTCTGGCGGAAAGGCGTCGACCTCGACTACGGGAAGGAAAAGCATCGTCTGTCCCCGGTTGATAAGCCCCCGTTCTACGGCGCGAAGAATTCCGGGCGTCTGCTCTGCACGATGGACGGCATCGTGATCGACACGAATCTCAACGCGATCGACACCGAGGGGAATCCGATCCCGGGTCTCTACGTGATCGGTAACGACTCGGGCTGCTACTTCGCGAACGAGTATCCGAACCTCGCGACCGGCATGGCCTGCGGCCGCACGATGACTTACGGCCGTCACGTCGGTCTCGCCCTCTCGAAGAAGGCGTAAGCGGTCTTCGGGGGAGGAGGGAGATCGGGGAGAGCCTCCGTACTCCGGTCTCCTTCCTCCGGCACACCCGTCCCGATCAGGGAAGGGATCGGGAAGCCCTCCACTCTCTCCCAGGCGCTTCCCCCTCACGCCCGACCGGGCGGGCGGTTCCCGAAAACTGAAGTTTCTTTCTTTTTTCCAGTTATCGGGTAGGGAGGGAGAGCTCCGCGGGAAATCTCCGCCCGCGGGCTCTCTTTCCTCAAACACCCGTTTTGATTGAAGTCTGCATCACAAACGGAGTGAGGTTCTTCTCTCCCGCCTCTCTCCGGATCTCTTTCACCGTCAGAGCTTTCTCGCGGCCCTGGCGGTTTTTCTTTCAGTTTGGCGGCCATCCCGCAAGCTGCTCAGAACTACCTCTTCTTCTTTTATATAGAGAGGACGGATGAGGAGGTTTCAGAAAAAAACCGGACGGCGTACTCCTATACCCCCCAAAACCTGCAACCCCCTTTCAGGTTTTGTATGGCGTCGCACCGGACATGTCCGGCGTTCACCATCGGGTTATCCCGTAACAGATTGGCGTTTTCGCAACAAAAAGACAGCATTTTTGCAATACCCGTCAGAAGAGAGAGCTTCAGGAGGGCTTCAAACCCGCATTTGACCTGCAAGGAGCTTCCAACTTTATGCTTAGTTCGTTCCGCCAGTCAGTCACGAGAGAGATCAGACAAAAGGCGGTATTTATTCGATAAATGGTTCTGAGGAGAGAAAGCATGACTCAAGTTTCACGCCGTAAGTTCCTGGGCACGTCGATTGTGAGCGGTGCCGCGATCGCGGCTTCCCCGCTCGCCCACGCGGCCCCCGCCGGCATCTATAAGCCGGGTACCTATGTGTCGAAGGCTGCCGGTATCGGCGGCGACGTCGTCGTGAAGATGACCTTTGACGCGAATAAGATCACGGATGTCGTGATTGACGCGTCGACCGAAACCCCCGGGATTGGTCAGAAGGCCGCCGTTGAACTGAAGAAGGCGCTGCTCGCCGGTCAGTCCGCGAAGGTCGACACCGTGTCCGGCGCTTCGATCACGTCCGGCGCTGTCCGCAAAGCCGCCGCGAAGTGCATCGCGCAGGCGAAGGGCGAGATTCCGGTTGAAGTGATCACGTCGAACGCCGAAGAAGCGAAGGACGGCGACTGGCTTGGCAAGGCCCCGGAGATTCCGGAGTCCCAGATCGTGGATACGAAGACCACCGATATTCTCGTCGTTGGCTGCGGGACCGGCGGCATGTTCGCGATCGCGACGGCTGCCGAAAACGGCGGCAAGGTGATCGGTATTGACCGGTTCGCTGTTGGCACCGGCATCCGCGCTGACCTCGGCGCGATCGACTCCCGCTACCAGAAGGCGGATGGCACGAAGATCGATAAGTTTGAGTACATCGCCATGGCGACCACCTACGCCGCCGGCCACCTGAAGCAGGAACTCGTGAAGCTCTGGGCTGATGAGTCCGGCGAAACGATCGACTGGCTCGGCGACCGTCTGCAGGAAAAGGGCATGGTCCTCATGCACGAATCCGGCGACAAGGGTGACTGGACCCGCTACAAGCACTACGCCACCGGCCACTCCCCCCAGAAGAACCCGCAGGCTCAGACCGTGATGAGCACGATTCTCCAGGAGTACGCGGAGAAGCGCGGCGCGAAGTTTGACTTCAACACCACGATGGTGAAGCTGGAACGGAATAAGGACGGCCGCGTGACGGGCTGCATCGCGAAGAACGGCGACGGGAAGTATGTCCGCTACATCGCGAAGAAGGGCACCGTGGTTGCCACCGGCGGCTATGCCCGCAACTACCCGATGATGGAAGCGCTCCAGCCCTGGAACCTCCGCATCGTCTCCTACACGAGCGCCATGCCGGGTGCCCGCGGCGACGGCATCAAGGCCTGCCTCTGGGTCGGCGCGAAGATGGACGAAACCCACTCCGCCATGATGTTCGACCGCTCGGCGCTGCGTCCTGAGGACAAGGCTGGTCTCGAAACGCTCAAGAAGGGCACCGCCAAGATGTTCTGGATGGGCTCTCAGCCCTGGCTCCGAGTCAACGCCGAAGGCAAGCGCTTCATGAATGAGTCCGGCACGTACGAGAATCCGCTCCACGCCGACGAATACCAGACCGGTCACTGCCACTACACGATTTTCGACAGCAACTGGCCCGCCTACGCGAAGCAGTTCAAGATGCACGGCTGCTCCCGCCTCTGGCCGTTTGAGAACGGCGCTGAGCAGAACGTCACCTGGGAATCGATCTACAACAAGGCGCTTCCCGACATGGTGAGGTCCGGCCACGTGATCAAGGCGGATACGATTGACGAACTCGCGAAGAAGCTCGGCCTCCCGGTTGAGCAGGTGAAGAAGACCGTCGCCCGCCAGAACGAACTCTGGGCGAAGGGTGAAGACGTTGACTTCGGTAAAGAGAAGCATCGCCTCTCCCCGATCAACAAGCCGCCGTACTACGGCTGCAAGACCTCGGGGCGTCTCCTCTGCACAATGGACGGTATCGTGATCGACGAAAACATGAACGCGATGGATGTCGACAACAAGCCGATTCCGGGGCTTTACGTGATCGGCAACGACTCCGGCTGCTACTTCGCGAACGAATACCCGAACCTCTCGACCGGCATGGCCTGCGGCCGTACCGTGACGTTCGGCCGCCACGTTGGCCGTTACCTCGCGAAGAAGGCTTAATCCGCCTCTCTTCAGAAGGAAAGAGGAAAGCACCTTCACGTCCCCTCGTGACCGCTTTCCTCGATTGATGGTGTTTCATCTTGAATGAGGGGAGGGGAGGCGAGTTTCTCTCCTCTCGCTTCTCCTCCCTAACGTAGGTTCTCCCGACCGCCTGGGTTATCAACCCCCAGGCGGATTTTTTCGTGCCCATTTCTGAAACCCGAAAGGGGCTTGCAGGTTTGATGAAGCGATGCCGGCGTTGGTTTGGAGGAGGTGGATCAGAATCTGGCGCGGAGGTGGGTCAAAGACTAGCGCGCAGGGGTGGGTCACGATTTGTCCATTACCCGGTCAAAGCGCTGTCCGAAAAGGGGTCACACCGGCTGTCCGTCTTTTGGCTCCCGACACAATCGGCATAGGAACACAGTTGGCGGGAGAACGTTCTGTAACTGTTTTATCAGCTACGGCCAGGGCACAATTTTGGTCTTCCCTGTTTTTTCATCAATTCTTAATTCTTGTTTAGTTACATCATTTCTATATATTTTTATGCCGTCATGTTCCGCCCTAAATTCAAATTTATTTTTCTTATTCTCTTCCCGAAGCTCGTCTATTTGTTTTTGGAGCTTTTCTTCAGGAGTAGATCTACCATCAATATAGTAGTGCTTTGCGGGCGACTTATGAGGAAAACATTTTAGTTCTTCTTTTCTAGATCCAGCCTCATCTGTCCACAAATGCAAGTAACAGTCATCCTGCATATCAACCCATTCTTCACCCGCAGCTTTTGTGGTATTTGGTGGCAAAGACGATTCAGCTTCAGCATTAGCGCCATATAACGGGAAAAACAACAGAGCTAATACAAGTGGCTTGGTAAACATAAAAGACTCCTCGCGATATCAAGCTAAGAACCTTCGAACCCTGCATTGGAGCTTATTCATTACGCAGAGCTTGATTCTTTTAGAAAATTTCCAGAGCCTCAAAGACCCCTTACAAAAAATTATAGGCAACCACCTATACGACAGTCACTCTTCGAGGTGTAACAAAAATCACTCTATCGGAGTTCTCTATCGGTGCCACCCATTTCTAATGGAACCGTCAGCCGCTCGGTTTCAAAGATACCCACCACACGCTCCTGCGCTTCAAGACCACCGGGCACTCACTGATACCGCGCCTGCCGCATTGGGTTCAGAAATCACCGAGCAGCGACATCAGAAATTCAAGCCGGTCACGCTTTGTCTGAAACCGGGTCACACTGGCTGTCCGTTTTTCGTTATTCCATTCTTTTTAAACGTGTTTCTTCCAAACCTGAACCCGCTCTCAGGTTTTTAACCCATCTGTATCCGCTTATTCGGCCCACAAACCCGGGTTACGGGGTTCTTACCGGGGATTTTTGAGGCGATTCTCTCCGTGAAACCCACGAAAACCCCCGAAATCCGCCTGTTTTCCTCCTTTTCCCCTTTTCTTGACCTGTGCCTAGGGCACACCTTTAGAGTTATCCGAATACGCCGGAAGGGTTAGATCGGTCTAGAGAGAGACCGAAGTCCGGCGATGACGGATTCATAAAAGGTAGAGAGGAGAAGTTTCATGACTCAGGTTTCACGCCGTAAGTTCCTAGGGAAGACATTTGCCGGGACCGCCGCGATCGCGGCCGCCCCGTTGGCAACCGCAGCGAACGCTGCCGGCCTCTATAAGCCGGGCACCTATGCCGCAAAGGCTCCCGGCATCGGGGGCGATGTCATTGTGAAAATGACCTTTGACGCGAATAAGATCACGGACGTCGTGATTGACGCGTCAACCGAAACCCCGGGGATCGGACAGAAAGCGGCAGTGGAACTGAAAAAAGCCCTCCTCGCCGGCCAGTCCGCGAGCGTGGATTCCGTGTCCGGCGCTTCGATCACGTCCGGCGCTGTCCGTAAGGCCGCCGCGAAGTGCATCGCCCAGGCGAAGGGTGAGATCCCGGTTGAGGTGATCACGAAGACTGCGGCGGCTGAGGAAGAGTCGGGTGACTGGCTCGGCAAAGCTCCCGAAATTCCTGAGTCGCAGATCGCGGAAACGAAGACCGCGGACGTGGTCGTGGTGGGCTGCGGGACCGGCGGCATGTTCGCGGTGGCAGCCGCCGCCGAAAACGGCGCTTCCGTAATCGGTATTGACCGCTTTCCGACCGGCACCGGCATCCGGACGCACCACGGCGCGATCAACTCCCGCTACCAGAAGGCGGAAGGGACCGTGATCGACAAGTTTGACTACATCGCGATGGCGACCCGGTACGCCGGCGGCCACGTGAAGCAGGATCTCTATAACGTGTGGGCGGATGAGTCGGGCGAAACCGTGAACTGGTACGGTGACAGGCTCGCGGAACACGGCATCAAACTCATGAACGAAGTGAGTGACAATCCCGCAAGCTCCCGCTATAAGGACTGGCCGACCGGTCACATGCCGCAGGGCGTGAAGGGGAAGACCGGCACCGTCGCGAATGACATCCTCCGTGACTACGCGAAGCAGCACGGGGCGAAATTTGACTACAGCACCCGGATGGTGAAGCTTGAGCGGAAGAACGGCCGGGTCACCGGCTGCGTCGCGCAGAATTCGGACGGGAAATATATCCGCTACATCGCGAAAAAAGGCATCGTGATCGCGACTGGCGGCTACGCCCGGAATTACGCGATGATGCAGGCTCTGCAGCCCTGGAGCCTCAATATCCTCGCGCTGAATGGCGGCCTCCCCGGAGCCACCGGTGACGGTATCAAAGCCTGCCTCTGGGTCGGGGCGAAGATGGATGAGACACACTACTCGATGCAGTTTGACCGCGCGGCGCTCAGGATCGACCAGAAGCCGGGTGTCGAAACAATGAAGAAGGGGGACGTGGGTCTCCTCTGGATGGCGAGCCACCCGTGGCTGAAAGTGAACGCCGATGGCGAACGCTTCATCAACGAATCCGGAACGTACGAGAATCCGCTCCACGCGGACGAATACAACAAAGGTCACTGCCACTACACGATCTTTGACAGCAACTGGATGGAGTATTCGAAACAATTCAAGATGCAGGGCTGCGCCCGCATCTGGCCCTTCGCGAACGGCGCTCAGAACGTCCATAAGGCCGCGCAGCTGCGGGACGTCGCGATCCCGAAACTCGTGAAACAGGGCTTTGTGCAGCAGGCGGACACGATTGAGGAACTCGCGAAGAAGCTCGGGCTCCCGGTCGACGCGCTGAAGAAAACGGTGGAGCGCAATAACGCCTTCTATAAGAAGGGCGTGGATGAGGACTTCGGGAAGGAAAAGTATCGCCTTTCCGCCGTTGATAAGCCCCCGTTCTATGGGTTCAAGAATTCGGGGTGGCTGCTTTGCACCGGTGACGGCATCGTGATCGACCGCAACATGAACGCGATCGACACTGAGGGGAACCGGATCCCCGGTCTCTACGTCGTGGGGAATGACTCGGGCGCGTACTTCGCGAACCAGTACCCGAACCTCTCCTGCGGTATGGCGGCCGGCCGCACCGTGACCTTCGGGCGTCACGTCGGCCGCTACCTCGCGAAGCTCTGAACGATTTGATTGTGCCTTGAAGCAAAAGAGGTGAGGGGCGAAGGGCTTCTCTTCCCCGGGAACCTCACTTCTTTCTTTATTTATCCGTCTGGGGACTTTTTTCCAGACGGATTTTTTTGTCTCACGTTTCAATACCTGGTCCCGACCTCGGGGTATTGCGACCCAAGGACAGTATTGATCGAAGCGAAACGAAAAAAGCGTCACAAATCTGCTACTTTGGTTTCGGTAAGAACCTGCTGAGGAGGGGAGGCATGACCCTTGTTTTAAATAAAGATTCTGTGATCGATCAGGCGGCGCGCGACGCGGTGCGGAAGGAACTGGACGCGTATCTCGCGAAGAACCGCCGGACCTTCCGCTGGGAACTGATCGAAGACATCAATAACCGCTGGCACCCGAGCAACGTCGTCTGGACCTCCACGCTTTACAACGTGATGAGGATTCTCTCAGACCCCGAGAGCTACGAAATCCGGGATCAGGAAGTGAACCGGCTCCGGGAATTCCGGGCCTTCGCGGTCCGGTGGACACGGTACGCGGCGATCCCCACCATCGTGGATCACCTGAATGACACCTTCTGCGGGGAGGGGGCGGGGTGCTTCTGGAGGAAGGATCCGGAGCTGGGAGAAGAAAATTACGAACCGACAGACGAAGAGCGGTACCTCGTGAAGCCCGCGGATGACCGGATCTATTTCCGGGGGCAGCCGGAAACGGTCTTTTGGATCGCCGGGGAGACGACGCCGGGGAAAGACCTGACTAAAGAAACCGAGTACCCGGAAGCGCTCCGGTTCCTGCTCCCGGAAATTTTCGACCCGACGCTCGCGGACCGGGAGTTCCTGGCCTGGGCGAAGTTTGAGGAGGAATATGATGAGTGAATGGAAAACCTGGACCGCGGCTCACGAAGCCGAACTGACGGACGGCAATACGCAGATGGTCTGTCCGCTTGTGAGAGCGGATATCGAAGCCTTCATCACACGCCGCATACCGGAACTCCGGAGAGCACTCGTCCCGAAGTGGAACGCGCTCAGATATATCAAGTCCAAGCTCGATCCCAATCAGCTGGACGCCCCGCTCGAATTCTTGGATGACGTGGAGCCGGATGATTTCATTGATTTCGCGGAAGACGAAATCCGAGCGTATCGGTTCCCGGATCCCTCACCGGATACCAAAAGTGAGTTTCAGAATCTGATCGGTCAGCTGATTGACGATCTGAATGGCCGGCCCTGGGTGAGCAATATGGCCATGGGCTATGCCTATAACTATGGGCTGCGCCGCGACTCCATCAGTTTCTTCGAAAGCGCTTCCTATATCAGCGGCTGCTGGGTGATTGATTACGAATCCGTTGCGGAACAGGTCATAGACTATCCGGATTACAAGGGCCACACCGTGTCCGAATGGGCGAGGCTCGATGAAGGCCCCTGGATAAGGTGCGGCCGGATCACGGAGAAATACACGTTCTGATTGAGTGAAGCGGAAAGAATCACTCACCGAATCCGCCGGAGATCTCGCTCCCGGCGGGTTTTTCATTCTCAGAGGTCTGGGAAGCAGTTTGCGCTGAATCCCATGTTCCAGGCTCTCGGATCCGTCGTTTTTTCTTAAGGGGTGAGTTTAAGAATGTGTTTTTATTTATCTGTTTTTAATAAATAATTTTGTTCTAAAAAAGCACCCGGCTTACCCCTCAGAAGGCAATCCGGGAGACTCGACGACGAACCGCGAGACCCCGCCGGAGGAGGGAACCATTCGGGTCCCGAGGAAAGCTTTGACTCAGGCAGAGTGTCGGGCGGGACGGCTCGCCCGGATGAGTGATGAATTCTTAATCTCAGTGCCCGGCCTCGCTGGTGTCCCGAAACAAAAGACCGCGGGCCGCGGGAACCGCTCCGAGCCATCTGGAGACTCTCTTTTTCCAATGATTTATGTGAATTTTTTCCAACATCAAAACCAATCCATTCTTCATTTCCCGTGACAAATGGAAGGTATTGTGACCGAGGGACAGTATTGACCGAATCCTGTGCGTCATCCGTCACGAAAAGGACTACCTTTTCCATATGGGGTAAGCCGAAGAGGAGGCCGGGAATGATGCGGAAACTGAACGACAGAACAGTCATCACGGAAGCAATCCAATCCGCCGTGCAGCAGGAAATTGAGAATTTCCTTCAGACAAACTTCCAGACGTTAAATCAGGAATTGCTGGACGACATTTATAACGACGAGCTCGCGCGGGAAGTGGAGGAGCAATTGCGATACCCGGACCTTCTCAGAGAGCTGCAGGAAGAGGAGGAGGCTGAAGATGATGACGATGATTATGAGGAGGATGAGGACGACGACGCCAATGTGGCTCTGAAAGAGCTCAACGCGTTTGTGATCAGCTGGGTTCGGGACGCGCTCACTCCCACGGTGGCGGACCACCTGAACGCGGTTTTCTGCCGGAAAGGATACGAAGGGTTCGAGGCATGTGAAGACCGTGCGGACCGGATCCGCTTCCGCAGGGCACCGGACACCGTTCATTGGATCGTTCGGGCAAAGGCTTCGGAGAAAGACCCGGCTCTCGGCGGCGAATACCCGGAAATCCTCCGGGAGTTCATCCCGGAACTTTTCGATCGGCCTTCGGCGGCAGACTGATCGCGATCGGCGCGCTGGTTTTAGAAGAGGAGAAAGACATGGGGGAATATTTTATTGGAGACCGGGGCAGTGTTCTCGGAACCCGGGATCGGGTCAAAGCGGCCCGTGAGTTCCGCGCGGAAATTGAGCGGCACATCACGGAGCATATTCCGGAACTTCGCCGCTTCATGGTGAAAGCCTGGAATGAGTCCGGAAAATATCAGTCGGTCCTGAAGGCCTATAAGACAAGACGTCTTCCGTTTGTAAATGAAAAGGAGCGGGAGGAATTTCTCTCTTTCTGCAAAGAGAGAGTGTGGCAATGTCCTTTCAACACCAGCAATGCCGAATACCCGGATGAAACAAAGGAACTCATTCAGATAGTGGACGACGATATGAACGGCATGCCCTGGGAACACGGTATGTGCGGCGGCCAGTCGTTCACGATCGGGGAAGGCGGTGACCGCATTGAATACAGCGATAACGGATGGGACGTTTTAGGGTCCTGGGGGGTGGATTATGGCCGGGTAGCGGAAGAGATCCGGGACTCCCCGAAGTACACCGGTCACACCGTGCCGGATTGGCATATAGGAGACTGGAGCTCCCCCTCGATTCGAAGCGACCGCCTGACCGCCAAGTACACGTTCTAGATAAAAGCGCGAGACCTCTGTCCCGCGGAAGCCGCCCGGGAGGCACTCTCTTCCGGGCGGTTTTTTGTGTTTAATCCCCATCGTTTCTACGCTTTATAACCCTGATTTCCGTGACAGATCGAAGGTATTGCGATCGAAGGACAGTATTGACCGAATCCCGTGCGCTATCCGTCACGAAAAGGACTACCTTTGATGTCAGGGGATGATCGCAGAAAGCGAACCAAGGCGACTGCCCCCTAAAGGAGAAAGATATGAAAATCAAAGAAGCGGACGCGGAGTGGTACCGTACCACCATGAGCCGATGGCTGAACAATCGCGGGACGACGGTATTCGTCGGGCATTACCTTACGAAGGACAGCTTAAAGAATCTTGAGGAGAGTCCCGCAGAGAAAAAGACGAGCGAGGAACCCGCGCGAGGCAAGCCCTCAGAGAAGCCTGAGGAGAAGTAAGGCCGGCGCTAACCGCCTGGTACACGTTTTAGCGCTAAGAGCGAGACTTCAGTCCCGCCGTAACCGCCCGGCAGCCTCTCTTTTCCAGGCGGATTTTTATGACTTCTTCCATCCCGCGTGACAAAATCGAGCAAGTTTGTGAGTGAATCCGAAAAGTGAGAGGCGGGGGCGGTTCGGATAATAGTTAATGCGAATATGACGAACGGCCCGGTAGCGATACCCCGCTTTATTCTCCGGTTTCCGCTCGGCCGCGCCGCGTATTCGGGGTTAAAAGCCGCGGGGAATCAAGCGTTTCCCCGCCCGTTACGGATTGAAAGAGCGAGGGTGAGGGATGTCTCTCTTCTCCCGCTCAGTCGTCAAAAGAGGTCACCCATGCTGAATCGCCGTCATTTGCTTCAGGGGTCCGCCGCCCTGGTCCTCGGGTCAAGCGCTGCGCTCCGTGCAGTCGAGGCCGCCCAATTTAAACCGAATTTCGATAAGCTCGAGCATCGTGTCACGGATAGGTCCGCCCCCGAGGTGTTCTTTATCCCCGCGCTGACACCGGACGCCATGACCCGCGTCTACCACGCGCTTCACTGGAAGCCCGTGGGCCGCGTCGGTGTCAAGGTGAATTTCGAAGGGAAGGGGAAGCCGTACGTCGACCCCAGACTCATCGCCCCGGTTGTGAAAGAAGTGAAGGGGACGTTTCTCGAGTCAAACACCTACTCCACGACGCGGGACCGGCTGAAGCTCGCCGAGGAACTTGGGTTCGCCGCGGTCGCGCCGACAGACATCATCGATGATCAGGGGACGATCGATCTCCCGGTAAAGAACGGCTACCATCTGAAGTTCCACCGCGTGGGGTCTCACTTTAAGAATTACGACTCCGTAATCTCGATCGTCCGCTATAAGCTTCACAACCTCGCGCAGCTCGGAGGGACGCTTAAAAACCTCTCGATCACGCTCTCGCCCTTTATCGGCCGCTGCAATATTCATAGCGCCGGGCGCTCGCTCACGTGGCAGGAGTCGGATCTTGAGACCACCGCGGAATCCATTACGGACGCCGTGAAGGGGGCGCTTGCCGCCCGCCCAGGCCGCTGGGCGTTCCTCTGCGCGATGCCGGCCTTCACGCCGAAAGATAACTGCCGCGGCGCGATCGATGTCGGGAACATCGGCGTTTTCGCGTCGCTCGACCCCGTGGCGCTGGACGCGGTCTGCACCGATATCACGCTGCAGAGTGCTCCGGACAAAGCGACCCGCGACGCCTGGATCAAGGCTCATACGCTTACGATCCTGGATAAAGCGGAGAAGAACGGCGTCGGCCGCCGCAGCTATCGGCTGACGATCCTGAAGTAAACACTTTCAGTTTTACATGCCAGATCCGTCCTGATTGATCATCAGGGCGGATTTTTTTCGCCCCGCACCTGGGGATACAGGAAGATAAAAACCGGTATTGCGATCCAGGGACAGTATTGACGAGGAACTGTGATTCATCCGTCATCAAACCTGCTACTTTTACTTCAGCAGATAAAGATTCCAGAGTTCAGGAAACCGCTGATAAATCAGGATGGTTACCGGATATCCGGAAAGGAGATGATCTGATGGCAGAGACAGAAAAAAGCGTTACAGCCCCTGTGGCCGAAGTGACTGAACCCAAGGCGCCAGAAACGCCGGAAGTGCTGGATGAAGAGGACGAAGACGAGTTCGAAGACGAGGATGAGGAGGAAGAAGAAGAGGAAGAAGAGAAACTCTCCGACGAGAAACTGAAAGAGATCGGGGACAGAATCGAAAGATTTGTCACGTCTCAGATTCCGTACCTTCGGAAATTCATCGTCAGAAACTGGAACCAATCCGGAAAATACCAGTCCGCTCTCGACCCCGGCAGGTGTAAGCCGCTCGAGTTCGTGAACGAGGAGGAAAAGGCGGCGTTCATCCCGTTCTGCGTGAAGCAGCTTTACCGCGTTCCGCTCAGGCATCCCGCATACGAGGGCGAAACCGACGCGCTCACCTGTCTCGCGATTGACCATCTGAACGGCATGCGGTGGGAAAGCTGTATGGTGATGGGACACTGTTACGTCCTCGGGCCGGGTGGCAACGGGATCACTTACGCGAAGGACGTGGATACCTTAGTCGGCTGGTGGAACATCGATTTCGACTCCGCAGCGAGAGAAATCCGGGACTGGCCTCTCGTGAAGGGCGGCACCGTGTATTACTGATCGCGAGTTACCCCTATCCGTCCGGTGAAAGAGACCGAACGGATTTTTGTTTTGCGAACCCTCGCCGCTGACTTCACCTGATTGGAGAGGAGAGAAGAGAAGAGAAGAGAAGCACCGCTCTTCAAGGGAATAGAGAAGGGCGCGGCGTCCCGGTTCTTCCCCCGGCTCCGCGGCTCCCTTCAGACCCAGACAGACTTCCCGGACGCCGTGACGGAAAAAACGTTCAAGGTCATCCGGGAGCTGGTGATTCTGGGAGAACAAACCTACATTTCCGATTAGACCGAGCCGCCTAACAAGTCTTGGGAACGTATCCGACAGGAAGTTCTTGTTATTCACCAGGTGTTTGAGCTCGCGGTGTGTGAGGATGATAAGGAAGTCAAAAATTCAACGGAAATCACGGCCGAGATTTGGAAATCACGCCCCGGAATTCCGGATTTCAACCGGGAATCCGTTAAAGCGCTGAAGGAAAATCATCCGGAACGATGGGCTGAAGGTCCGGTACCTGGAGGATCTGATCGACCCCCCGGCAAATCCTGACCCAAAGGAGACTGCGGCTTTCAAAACCTGGGCGCGTGAGGCGATCCGGAGTCTCAATGCGGCGGATCCCGGGAACCGGCCTGAATCCGTGTCTCAAAAGCATTCTGAATAGCGCAGAGAACCGGTTTCTTTTCGCCTAATGGCTACGATACAATACCCGCTGAGTGTCGTGACAGGTTATCACGATGAGCGGTTCAGACAATTTCACCCAAATCCGAAAAGCGTTCCCGAAGTGGGGAGGCGAGGCTGACATCGCGGAAGGCCTGATCGGTTCAGATAACGCTGCCTCCATTCTTCATTACCGCCGGTATCTCGAAGGTTTTACGGCCGACGTGATTGCCCGGGTTCTGAAGAAGGACATCAGGAAGTATGAAAAGCTGAATCTCTTTGAAAGACTCGACTTCATTGGGAAAAACGCTTCCGGAGTTGTGCCGGCTTCAGTCATCAGGGCGTGCCACGCCATCCGTCTCTCCGAGAACGCCGCGTCACACATAGATACCGCTAAACACGAGACTGCTTACGCAAGCCGCGGAGAGGAGCTGCTTCAGAATCATCAGCGGGCCTACAGGATCGGCGAATGGCTTCTCAGGGAACTAGGCTTTGAGCCCGGTCCTCCTTACGAGGCACCGGACATCAGGGCGTGCCACGCCATCCGTCTCTCCGGGAACTCCGCGTCGCACCTAGATACCGCTAAACACGAGACTGCTTACACGAGCCGCGGAGAGGCGCCGTTTCAGAAGCACCAGCGGGCCCACAGGTTCGGTGAGTGGCTTCTCAGGAAACTGGGCTTTGAGCCCGGTCCTCCTTACGAGGCAGCGGACATTCATTCCGAGGCCAGGGCACCCGCCGAAGAGACCGTTCCCGCTTCGCCCGGAGCCGACGCCGTCCCTTCGGCTCCGGATGAGGAAATCGATCGTGAACCGGTTCGCGAAATTTTCGATTTTTACCACGGCATCACCCTGAATGACGATCAGAAGAAAGCGCTTAAAGCGATCCAATCCTTCTTAACCGACAGTGACCAAAAGGTTTTCGCGCTTTTTGGCTACGCGGGCACCGGTAAAACGACGCTTCTCAAAGGCGTGTATGAGTATCTCATCAGCTGCGGCCGCTCAAACACCTGGCTTCTCGCGCCGACCGGAAAAGCCGCGCTGGTGCTCCGCAGGAAAACGGGGTTCCACGCGACTACCATTCACAAGCATATTTACCGGATTGTGGAAGATAAGAGAGAGGCGAAGGATTCTGGCCCCGAACTCGAAGACTTCCGGAAATCCATCGGACGGCTGAGAAAACTTGACGACGGCGAGAAGAACCCGATCCTCATCCTGGACGAGGCATCGATGATCGGTGACTTCCAACACAAGAGTCAGAAAGACCTCGATCAGACCTCTATCACTCAGTTCGGTTCGGGATGCCTCCTCGCGGACATCTTTCAGCACGCGGAGGTGATGGATCCCTCCTTCAGCGGAAAAATCCTTTTCGTGGGCGATGAGGCTCAGCTCCCGCCGGTCGGGTCGAGGAACTCCCCGGCCTTCGACTTTTCTTACCTTGAAAAAGAGTATGGGATCCGGGCTTCGAGTTACCAGCTGACAGAGGTCGTCCGGCAGAAGTCAGAAAACACGCTCCTCAGCTTCGCGAACAGCCTCCACAAAGCGATCGATCACTCCGATTTCTCGAGTCTCCGTGTTCCGTTTTCTGACGACATCGTGAAAACGAATCCGACGGGCGTCGTGCGGATCTTCGACCTGGGGTGGCGCCAGCAGCCGAAAAAACCGGTCGCGATCATCGCGTGGACCAATCGGGAGGTGTTCCGCTATAACCAGCTGATCAGGAGGCGATATTTCGGGGCCGAGGACGCGCCGCTCAGCCCGAAAGACTGGCTGATGGTGTACCGATCGGTGATGCAGAACTGGAGTCTCTTCATTAACGGGGAAGCGCTGCAGGTGAATACCGTCGGTTCCCGGGAAGTCCATCAGGTGGATTTTTCCACTTTCAATCCGGAGACCCGAAAGCGGGAGCGTTTCAGCACATCGCTCCGGTTTATCCCCGTGACATTTAAAGTTCCCCCATCCGCTGCCTCAGAAACACCAGAAACACCGGAAACGTCTGAAGTCACCTACTATCTTCTGGAAAACTTCCTCACCCAGACTTCGCCGGAACTGGGGTTTGAGCTTTCCCGCGCGCTCTGGCATGACTTTAAGAACCGCTATCCGGATCTCCGAGGCAACGATCTCAAGTGGGCGAAACTGACGGATCCGTACTTGAACTGCCTTCTCGTGAAATACGGTTACGCGATGACGTGCCACAAGGCGCAGGGGAGTGAATGGCCCTGGGTGATAGTGGTGTCCAGAAACCAGACCGAGGGAGACTCGGATCTTTTCCGCTGGTACTACACAGCGATTACCCGCGCGAGCGAAAAGGTCTTCCTCGTGAATGCGCCGCGAGTCACTTCTCCCAGAAAAGACGCGGGTTCTGAAGGGTGGGAGCTTCCTTTGTAAGACTCTTCTTTCGGCGCGCCCCCGGGGGGATGGCTTCTCTATAAGCGATCCGGATCTCCTGAGGGTTCCGGCCATGAGGAAGCGGAGCCTGCGCCCGGCGCCGTCTGTGCCACAATAGGCGATAATCCCTGAGAAAAGCATTCCCCGAAATCCCCGCGCGCCCGCCCCCGCCGGTCCGCCAGGGGGTTCAAAAACTGACTGCCTCTTATGCCTGCCCCTGAAACCGCAGAAAACAAACAGCCGCTTGATAAACTGAGCGGCCTCGTTGAGCGGGTGACGTTCCACAGTGAAACAAACGGCTACGCGGTGCTGCGTCTCAAGGTGAGGGGGGAGCGGGACCTCGTCACCGTGATCGGGCACACCCCGTCCGTCACCCCCGGCGAATACGCGTCCGCGCTTGGCCGCTGGATCATGGATAAGGAGTACGGGCGGCAGTTCCGGGCGGAGTTCCTCAGTATCCACCCGCCCACCACGCTTCAGGGGATTGAGAAGTACCTCGGCTCCGGCATGGTGAAGGGGATCGGTCCCTGGTGCGCGAAGAGTCTCGTCGGCGCCTTCGGGATGGATGTCTTTAAAGTCATTGAGGAAGAGCCCGAGCGGATGAAAGAGATCCGCGGGATCGGCCCCAAGCGGATCCGGAAAATCACGTCCGGCTGGGCAGACCAGAAAGTGATCCGCGAAATCATGGTCTTTCTCCATAGCCACGGGGTCAGCACGTCAAAGTCGGTCCGCATCTATAAGAAGTACGGGAAGGACGCGGTGAAAATCGTGACCGAGAACCCGTACCGTCTCGCGAAAGATATCCGGGGAATCGGGTTCAAGTCCGCGGACACGATCGCGCAGCATGTCGGAATCGAGAAGACGTCCCCGATCCGAGCCAGAGCGGGGGTGTCCTATACGCTCTCCGAAGCGTCTGGGAATCAGGGGCACTGCGCGCTCACCCGTACTGAGCTGATCAGAACCGCTTCTGAATTATTAGAGATCCCGGCCGCCATCATTTCTGACGCGATCACGCATGAGATCGAGGCGGGGGAACTGACTGAAGCGGACTTCCCCGAGCCTCAGAGCGTCTACCTCACGCCGCTTTATCTCTCGGAAAAGAGTATCGGTGAGCGGCTGATCTCGCTTTCACGCACGCTCCCGCCGTGGCCCGCGATTGATCCGGAAAAAGCGGTTCCCTGGGCCGAAAAGAAACTCGGGCTCACGCTTGCCGAAAGCCAATGGACCGCGGTCGCCTCCGCGCTCACCTCCAAAGTGATGGTGATCACAGGCGGCCCCGGTGTCGGAAAAACGACAATCGTGAAAGCGATTCTCACGATCCTCCGCGCGAAAGGGGTCCGCATCGCGCTCTGCGCGCCGACTGGACGCGCCGCGAAACGTCTCGCTGAGACATCCGGGATGGAAGCGAAAACGATCCACCGGCTCCTTGAAATCGATCCCGCCTCGATGGAATTTAAGAGAAATGAGGAGAATCCGCTTGAATGCGATCTCCTCGTCGCGGACGAATGCTCGATGATTGATATTCCGCTCGCGAATAATCTCATCAAGGCAATCTCACCCCGAACCGCCGTGATTTTCGTGGGGGACGTGGATCAGCTGCCGTCTGTCGGCCCCGGAGCGTTTCTCACGGACCTCATCGGCTCCGGAACGGTTCCCGTGATCCGGCTGACTGAAGTTTTCCGTCAGGCCGCCGAATCCTGGATCATCAAGGCGGCGCACCGGATCAACGCGGGACTGATGCCGGAATTCCCCGCGAAAGGCGTGAAAGGCGACTGCTACTTTGTGACCGTTGAGGAAACTGACCGGATGCCCGCGGTGCTGACAGACCTCGTGAAGAACCGTCTCCCGAAAGCCTATGGCGTGAACCCCATCCAGGATATTCAGGTGCTCTGCCCGATGAACCGCGGGAACGCCGGCGCCCGGGCGCTGAACGAAGCGCTGCAGCTCGCGCTCAACCCGCCAAAGGAAGGGTCGATCGAGAAGTTCGGGACGACGTTTTCCATTGGCGACAAAGTGATGCAGATCGAGAATAACTATGACCGCGATGTGTTTAATGGCGACATCGGGTTTGTGACGCGGTTCGACCCCGAAGAGGAAGAGTTGACCGTGGATTTCGACGGGCGGGACGTCATCTATCCCTACGGGGAACTTGATGAACTCGTGCTCTGCTACGCGACCACGATTCATAAGTCCCAGGGGAGCGAGTACCCGATTGTGGTGCTCCCAATCACGATGCAGCACTACGTGATGCTGAAGCGGAATCTGATCTACACCGGGGTGACGCGCGGGAAACGGCTCGTCGTCATGGTGGGGCAGAAGAAGGCGCTCGCGATGGCGGTCCGCGGGAAACAGACACTCAGGCGGCATACCGGTCTCAAGTATTGGCTTCAGATGGCGGATCAGCCCTGAGGCTTCGTTCCCTACAGTTCGCATGGATCGCTCGGGATCACGTCCGGATTCAATCCCGGTAACCCGCTCCGGAGACCGCTTTACGTCATGAAAGACTGGAAAAGGCCGGCAGTGGGAGATCCTGAAGGAAACGGACCTCCCGTTTAAGCCTTCGGGATCAGTGATGGTGTCCCTCGAGCAGTCCTGATCCCGCAGCGTCTTAGTGATGGAAGCGAGGCTTCCTGATTGCCGGTTTTGAATTGCCCCTTCCGGAAGAGCAGTGCTTCCGCAAAATGAAACGCCTTGACGGAATGACAGGCGGCAAATCAATAGAGCGACCGTATTAACGATAGAGAACTATTCAATCGGTCACGGGAATCCATACTCTTATATCAGAGGCGGCTCATGGAAAATCCGCCTCCGGCGGCCTAGATACCCGCTGAAAGCCTGAAACGGCATTGTTCTCTTTTCCTGACGCCAGGCGGCTGAAGGAAAGCGCGGAGCGGCACACGGACGCCGACCGTTCTTCTCTGAACAAAAGATGTGCTTTGGATCCCGATCCGGTTTTCCCGCATCGGTCTGAAGGGAGCAGGAAAAACCTGCCATTTGCCTTGAAGATTCAAATCCGCGGCGTGTGAGCCGCGAAAAGGAACCTTATGATCATTGAAGATGAGACTTCCGGGGTTAATAAGAACTGCACCATCTATATTCCCAATGTGCAGAACAGCAAAAGAGGAGCCTACCTGAGCTGCAGCAGGCGGCTTAACACACGCCTTGCCGAATGGATGATTAACGCCGCTGATTTTTACGTGGCCTATCAATTTGTCAGCTCGGCAATCCATGACAAAACTCCCTTTTCCTTTATCGAACTTACCCGAACACCGGAAGGGAGGATTGCCGTCAACCCCGACGCCCTGAAGGAAATGAACGGAGCCGCGGGGCTCCCCTGGCGCTACTTTGAGTATGTCGGTGAGGAGGAACTGAAACGTGTTCTTTCCTGGTGGTATCAGGAATATAAGAAGGAGGGCGGTGAGCGAAACCCAATCGCGGAGGAGCTCCTCAGGGAGAATGACTCCGAGGGCAGCGATCAGGATGGGATTGGTGACGGATACCCCAGAGAGGCAGCGGAAGCGCGGGATAGCGATCAAGCTTCTTTTTACCGGCGAGAACGGCGCGCACCCGCTCCCAGCCACGATGAACACCCGGGGAATCGTCACGGGTTCCGTGGATGGTAACCATGCCGTAAAGAACGATAGTCAGTAACCTCAGGTCACTCTTGACACACTCTCCGCTCCGGATACCGAAGCGGAGATTTTTGTTTGGGGAAAGGACCGAATGGGGACTCTGCCTGAAGTCGGAGATGCGGTTTGCTGCGGAAATTCCTGCGGGGGATGGCAAAGATACACAAAGAGCCGCTTTTCAGCGGCTCGTCCGTGTTTCAGTGATGTCTGAAGCTGATTTAATCGTCAGTCTTTTCTGGCTTCGCCTTCTCCTCCGTCTTGGCGCTCTTATCGGCAGAGTCGTCGGGGGCGGGGCGGGGTCGATGCGCGCCAATACCCCAGGCGCTGCCGCCCCAGGCCATCATGCTTTTCTGCAGCTCTTCAAGTTCTTCAGGGGTCGCTTTTCTTGTGGCCATACCTGTTCTCCCAATCCCTCATCAAGGGAACGTAAGGATTTCAATATCACTGTAAAACCGCACAGCCATTCTGGCAAGTGGGAATGAAATCGTCAAGGGATACCGCTCTAGGAGTTATGAAAACCTTGACATAAATAACAGACTTATCCATTTTTCCTGGGCATCTCTGTATCTCTTTGATTGATTAAGCAGATACGAGTTCGTCGGATTCCTCCTTGGGAATCCTTGTGGTGCGTGGATTGATCAAAGATGAAGACTCGCCCCGAGAAGATCTGAACTCACTGACTGACGCTGATGAAGGGTAAGAATAGAGTCTATGTGAGACAGGCATTCACCAATTTTTCGTTGCTCCTCAACACCAGGAAGAACGACGGGGAAATTGACCAAAATGCTCTGATTAAGATGTTTTATTGTTCCTCCAGTTGACTTTTCATCAACATACTTCATAAGGAAGGGAGCTTTTAGGTATTGAAATAGATATTTATTATCTACGTCATTTCCTTTTGTTTTGACGTTAAATACACCGGCATTTAAAGTGGCTGGTTTATTTAAATTTTCTACGTAAGCAACTTTGCCAAGAGTTCCATCTTTTGTAATGAGAATGCTTCCATTTTTGACCTGAATATTCTTATCCTGATCATATCTTTCTTTTTTAACGAAATGGCAGGAATTAAAACGGATACTGCCATTATCAAAATCTGTACCAGTAATGAGTAGGTATTGACCTTGATCGAGAAATTCAGATGTGCGGAGATTCTGCCAGCCAATACGGGCGTGCATTGAGCATAGATCAGACAGTTTCCGCTGTTCCCAAGCGTTAGTAATCCGGTTGTTAAAGAACTCCCAAAAATTCAGGAAACTAAATTTCCTAAAATATGTCGGGTAAAAAAATTCTACCCACTTACGCTGATGAAGGGTAATCTGCTGAGACAACGTACGGAAGAAATTGCCGATCTTAATTTGTTCTTTCAGAGAGGGAAATGTGGAAGACGAATCCAGAATATCATCTTCATGAATAGCAATTTGCGCTGTTCCACCCTCTATGTTAGACAAAATTACATCTTTTCTAAAACCATAGGTTTTGAAAAACGCAACCAGAAAGTCTTGATTGAATTTTTTCCCATCAACTGCAATGGTTGGCATGTTTTCGGTTACGATACAACCATCTACGTCATTTTTAGCAAAACCTATACCACCCTGTTCCACCGTTTGACGCGTAAAAATAAGAGTCATTGGATAATCTCTTAAATTGACCCTCGCTTGACGTTTACGTCCAATATTTCTCCCTGGTTGGCTTCCTCTAAGGGAAATTTCCCCCGTATTTTTTACGGTAACCTGCTTGTAAATTTGATCATCTTCAATAAACACTCTGTCCGTATACTCAGTCATCCCATCAGACAGTTTTCGCTGTTCCCAAGCGTTTGCACATCTAAACGCTTTCTCCCTTTTCTCCGAAAGGTTGGGGGAAGAATTCGGTCGGTTCAAGGGGGGGGGGGACAAATTTCATTGCGCTTCGCGGGATACAGATTCCATAGCGTTTTCTACGAAGCCGCCGGGGTAAACGGCACAAACGCCACTAGTCTTGATACTTTCCTCACCTTATCTGATAACCTCGACAGATCGGAATAAGAAGACGATTATGAGCAAAATCACATTTGAAGAAGCGGCAGCGAAGGCAATCGAGTTCCGGAACGACCGGGACTGGAAGCAGTTCCACAATCCCAAGGATCTCGCGATCTCGGTTTCTCTTGAAGCCTCGGAACTCCTTGAGCTCTTCCAGTGGTCCGGCGCTGATCTCGAGGCCGCCCGGAAGAAACCTGAAATGACGGAAGAGCTGGCGGATGTCATGATCTATTGCATCTATATGGCTGACGCTCTCAATATTGATATTCCGGAAGCGATCCGGAACAAGATTGATAAGAACGCGGCTAAATACCCGGTCGAAAAGGCGAAAGGGAATTCCAAGAAATACACGGAACTCTAAAGCCGTTTTTCAGAGCACATCCCAATGCCTCTGAATCCGCCTTTGCTGCGGCGCACGCCGGTAGTGGGAGCAGGGCTGCCTGCGTTCATAACGGAAAAACAATTTAAGCCTGACGGAGCAAAAGATACCGCAAACAAAAAGCCGGTCCTAAATAGGGATCGGCTTTCAATCGGGGTTCAGGAACAATCAGTTATAACTACCTGTAGGACGTGTCTCCAAAGGCATCTGTGTGAGCGGTACTGTTTAATTTTTTCTTCCCAATGTGCCCGGTTGTGCTGACATCTCCAAAGGCATCTTTATGGGCGGTGGTATTTACCTGGCTATTCCCAATATGGCCAGTTGTGCTGACATCACCGAAAGCATCTGTGTGGGCGGTGGTATTTACTTGGCTATTCCCGATATGCCCGGTTGTGTTGACATCGCCGAAGGCATCTGTGTGAGCTGTGGTGTTTACTTTACTATTCCCAATATGCCCAGTTGTGGTGACATCTCCAAAGGCATCTTTGTGAGAGGTGGTGTTGACATAATTTCCATCCTTGTCATATCCGGTACAGTTCACGTCGCCAAACGCATCAGTATGACAGGTAACTTCCGCGATAGCACTTGTGCTGAAACAGAGTGCTGCAGCTAAAACCAACACAAATTTATCCATTTGAAAGGCCCCCTATCGAGCTTAATCTGGAAATCATTTTTGTTACTTTTAAAAGTATATCCTTCGAACGAGTTTAAAAAAGATTCGCGAAATAAATGGATTCATTTCATTACTTTAAGTTTTCAGATATATAGATTTCATTACGTGCGGAGGCGCAATTTGTAATGTCAAATAAGAACCGTCTCGTCGCAAAGGAAGAAGCAGGGTGGACTATTTTCTCGTGACGCCAGTGGCTAACTCTGCAGTGCCACCGTCCCTAACGGCACCTGCAGCGCTTTTATGCTGTGAGTTAAAGCGCTGAAGAGGAAATAAATCGAGAGGACCACACTGAAGGATGCAATACCTGGCTGACCCAATTCCTTAATTTGAGATCCTTCCTGCCCAAAGTCCTGTTTCGATCGGTTCTGGCCGTCACTCGGGCTCTTCTGCTTTTCCCCAACCATCTGTCCTGAGGAAGAGCACCGGCTGCTCCCCAGACTGTCCGGATCTCCAAACCTGACTTTTAGCGTTCCGTTCCAGGAACCAGCTTTCAGTATTTTTTCAGATCTTTCGGAATTTATGCAGATATAAATCTGTAAATTTAACTTTGCATAGAAAACAAAGATCGATTTAAAACGGCTCAAATTTTAAGAAACGAGCCCTTGATCACAAAAACGGATTCAATTCAATGGCTCTCAGGGTCATTTTTTCGCCCTTTTTTCTCCAAAAATAGGATAATATAATGTAGATTATAGGATCCTATTTGTTCCGGAACTGAAAAAAGCGCTTTTCTGCTGCCTGTCCCGTTTGTTTCTGAATGTTGACTCTAATAAAAATGGGATCCTATTTTTCTATAATCGCATTCAGAATCTGGATTTTTGAGTTCAGAAAATAAGTTTTTCAACTTTAAAGGTATACAAAAAATGGATTATGAGGTGCTAGATCCGGTTCAGCATGAGCTCGTTATAAAGAACGAATTTGACGCACCTGAAATCAATCCTGCTTTAGCCTTTATTGCAACTTTGCATCGTGGTACTTCACGTTACACGATGACAAGCAAACTAAACGTAGTAGCACGCTGGGCTGGGGCTAAAGACCTCCGTTATCTCAATTGGTCCGCGATCCGGTACGAGCACGTTCTTGCCTTTATTACCGCGATGCAGGAGCCTGGCGAGGACGGAAAGCCCCACATGAGCCCCCGATCCGTCAACTGCTATCTGTCCGCTTTGAAAGGCGTCGCGAACCAGGCCTTTCTTCTAAAGCAGATGAGTGAAGAAGCCTATGCCCGCATCAAACTCATAAAATCCGTGCGTTTTCTTAGACTTGCGGCAGGCCGAGCGATCTCTAACGACGAATCTGAAGCCCTTCTCTCTGCGACCCAGATCGAGATGAACCCAATTGCGATCCGGGATCACGCGATTCTCTGCCTTCTGCTTGGCTGCGGGCTGCGCCGGGCGGAAGTCGCTGGTATCAAACTGAAGAGCATCAGTTTCGCGGACAGTTCTATACGAGTCATCGGCAAGGGGGACAAGGAACGTGAGGTTTTCATGATCCCCGAGGTGAAGGATGCTCTCAAGAAATGGCTGGATGTCCGCGGAAAAGAAGGCGATTTTGTCTTCGGGAAGTTCTTCAAAGGATGGAAATTTGACCCCTCTGGACCGCTTACTCCGCATGCGGTCGGACATATTGTGCAGGAGTACCGTGTCCGGGCTGGTCTGGAAGACATCTCGACGCACGACCTCCGTCGTACTTTTGCTACCCGGCTGCTCGCTAAAAACGTCGACATTTCAACGGTGAAAGACATGCTGGGACACTCAAGCATTACAACCACCGTCATGTACGATTTGCGCGGCAAGGCGCGGCTTCGTAAGGCCGCTAAGAAAATCAAGCTCTGACACTTTTTGGGACACCGCAATAAAAGAATGGCTCCATAACGGAGCCTAAACGAGAGCTTTCTACCGTATTTTGACTTCTCCGGTCTTCTTATTGATGATCATCGTCTGATTGGTGACCCGGTTGTAGTAGATATCCTCACCGCTGACTTCACCCAGAGAGCGTTCAAACTTGTTTTCTCTCATTTTTTCTTCCAAAGCTTGTCGCTCTTTTTCCGCTGCTATCTCGCGTTCAGCCTGTTCATAATCAGCAGCCGTTCTTTTTCTGGGGGTTGGTTCAGCGATATCTTCCGGGCGACACGCTCTAATCTCCTGCTCAACCCCTTCCTTATGATAAAGCCAACAATGAAGTCGAACATTCGCTTCGGGGCCCATGTCGAAATAAACGTCACCATAAACGTTTGCTGGCCTCTTAATTGGGTAGTCTTTTGCCTCAACAGCTGATGTCACTGCAAGTGTCAAAGCCACCAACACACAAAGCTTCTTCATCGTAACCTCCAGAGCCCCCACAGTAAGGGAATCAAGGCCAATCCGCCGGATTAACTCCCTGTACCGACGCAAATTTTTTAAACATTTCTGATTTTCCTGAGCGTCTTTTAAAAATTATAGGCACTCACACATGCGGGATCCACTCCTCGCATGTAACAAAAATCACTTCGCCCAACGATGACCGCCCCCAACGGTGCCTTCAACTTCACCTCAATTCTTTTCCACCCACAGCAGCTAAAAGTCGTTGTCCGGTACTTACCGTATTTAATAACGGTATTTTAAGCATTGATATCTATCTTTAAATCACCAGTTTAGATTGATCTTTAATGATAACTTCTTAATATTTTTGCGACACTAATTTATCCCTGATAAATAACCAGTAAAAAGGGATAGAAAATGAGCTTACAGAGGTAAATTTATGTATCACTTTTAAGAAAATGAGGATCCGAAAAATCCCAAAAAATAAGCCCGGAAATCGATTTTTTTCGATTCCGGGCGGACGCGATTTGTATTATAGGATTCTATTTTATGTTCAAGGGAGCGTCTGATCGGAGAAAACCGCGCGGAACGATCCCAATTAAAAACCGATGCGTGACCTGTCCCCGGAATCCGCGGTAGTTTTGGTCCGGATTCCAGGGTTTCGCGGCCAAAAAGGCCTTTTTTGCCTCGCGCCAGTACTGGAGATTGGGCGGCGGCACTCCTTTTGAGTCGTGCGCAGCGATCCAAAACCGCCCGTCATGCGTCACCGTGTCGCGCGGAATCGCAAAGTTGAGCTTACAGACCATGAGAAGCGCGTTCCGCGAGACGCAGAGCCCCTCCACTTCCTTATTGATCGGGAAATAGCCCCGCTCGGTCCCCTCTTTCGCGGCTTCAGGGAGAAACGCGAGGAAAGAATCCGTTTCTATCGTCTTCCGATGCCGCCCTTCCCTCGTGAACACATCGATCCGCTGTTTCATCCAGGGATCGGCCGTGGAGCTCTGCAGCACATAGATAAAGCGGCCGTCGGTTGTCAGACCCGACACAAAGCGCCTCGGACGTTCATCGCGAAAAGGAATCGTGAGGACGGGTTTCGCGGTGTCGGGGTGAGCTAGAAGCTCTAGCCGCTTAAAGACGGTGATCCGCCCCTGCACGAACCCGAGCAGGTATTCGCCATCCGGCGACAGCCCCACCTGATGGAAGTCGCTCTTCGGTGTTCGGGTCACGCGGAAGTCCGACTCCCGGGTATCGCTTCCGCGCCACAGGATCCGGGTAACGCCGTTCCCGGCAGGAGAGCCGGCTGAAGGACCTTTTGTCGTGTAGATCACGGTCCGCCCCTCTTCCCGCACGGCCTGGCAGCCCTGCCCGTGCCCGAGACCGAGAAACGCCGCCGTCGATTCCGGTGCCAACTGGTCGGCATCGGTCTCTATCCGGAACTCCGGCCGTTTATCAGCGAATCCTGGAAACGCGTATTCCGACACCCGGACAACGGATTTTTCGCTCCAACCGGGATTCCGGACGTTTTGAGAGAGGAAGACAGAACTCCCGCAGACCGACATATCCTGCACCCCTACCTTCTCCACCGCGTACTTCAGATCGGCGAAGAACATCTGATCAAGTGTCTCCGAATCCGCCGGCGTCGTGAGCGCCACCTCGTGTCCGGTGTTAAAGGTGAGAATCCCCGGTCCATAGAGACGCGAGAGGTCGACGCGGCTATCGATCCGGTACATTCCCTCCGGCACATAGACCCGGCCGTGGGCTTTCAGCGCATCGAGAAACGCGGCCGTGACATCCCGGGAACCATCGCTGACGGGAACTTTGACGGCATAGTTATCGCTCCCCGGTTTCGTTTCCGCGGGGGAGTCGGTTCCCGCCACGATCCCGGCGGCACAGGCGAACAGCATTCGGCGGCTGATCATTTTTTCCTTTCGTCCGTAAAAAACGGAGAGCCCAGTCTGTGAGTTCTCCGTTTCGGCGGGCTTTTATTGAGCAGTGAAGAGGCGCGAAGAGCCCTCTTCAAACTGTCCCGAAGTGTAGGCGTGAATTGGAAAAACAGTCTTCACGCTTTCACGGATGCGTTTTACTTCAGTGGGAAACCGCGCCCCTTCAGCATCGCGGTCATGTTTTCGCGGCCATCCATATATTCAAGGCTCGTTGCCCCGTTCAGGACTTCAAAGGTCCAGGACTTGAGTTTCATTCCGTTCGCCTCGCGGTACGCGCGGAAGTTCCGCTCGTAGGTTGCAACCGCCTCTTTCAGATAGACCGGCCCGCAGCCATTCTTAAACGCCACGGCGTTCTGCGGGAGGGCGGGAACGGACGAGCGTCTGAACGCCCTCCGCCGGCCACCCGACGAGGAGCCCAGCCACCACAAAGCTTTGTTCGGGAAGATGAAGCAGGTCGCAGAGCGCGGTTTCCTCATCCCGCAGCGCTCCGATATAAACCGCCCCGAGACCGAGAGACTCGGCTGATACGCCTGAGGATTGAAGAGCCTCAGGCCTTATCGCTCGCCCCCAGACGGTCGAGAAGCACATAGAAGCAAAGCGAAATCGCGGCGAGCACCCCGCAGAGCGCGGTGGCTTCATCAAAGTCACCTCGGCCCACCGCGTTGAAGATCTCAAGCGACACAGTGGCCGTGCGGTCTTCGATATTGCCGCCGAGCATCATCGTGATTCCGACTTCCCCGATCGCTCGGCCGGCTGCGAGAATAAAGGCGGCGGCGAGCGGTTTCCGAACCAGCGGCACGGTAATCAGGAGGAAGCGTTTAAGGGGAGAAAGGCCGCAGAGCGACGCGGCGGCCTCGAGGTCCCGGAGTTTCGCGTCCGAAAACGCCGCTTTAAGCGGCCGGACAACGAGCGGAATGCCGGCCACAAAGGCCGCGAGGATCACCGCTTCCGGCGTGAAGAGCACCCGGATCCCCCACTCCGCCTTAAGCCAGCCGCCGATCCACCCGTTCTGCCCGAGAAGCACCATGAGGAGATACCCAAGCGCGATCGGAGGGAAGATGAGCGGAAGCGTTGTCACAAATCCCACGAGTTTCGTGAGAACGTTCTGACGCCTCGCGAGCCAAAAGGCAATCGGAATCGACAGAAGTGCATGCAGCGCGAGGCTCCAGAAAAGCGCGTTCCCGGTGAGCCAAAGGGGTCCCGTGAGCGATTCCCAGAGGTCGGGGGATAGGAAGATCGAAAGCCACTCAGGCATTGTTCCCCTCCTCCTTCAGGAAGCCACACGACGCGAGCACCGAGCGGGTGTCTCCGGTCGCCGCGATCCGTCCCTTCGATAAGCCAATCGCTTTTTCAGAGACCTGAAGGGCTTCCGAGGGGGAATGCGTGATCATGAGAACCGGAACGTCAATCAGGGTCGGTAGCGCCGCGATTTGCTCAAGGAGCCTCGCCTTCCGAGGAGGATCAAGCGACGCGAGCGCCTCATCCAGAATCAAAAGGGAATCCGCCGCCATCACGCCCCGCGCGAGCGACACGCGCTGGGATTCGCCGCCTGAAAGCGTCCCCGGCTTCCGATCCAGGAACGGCGTGATTTCGAAAAAGCGGGCGACATCCTCCAGCGCCACGCGCGCCTTCCGCCCTCCCCACTTTTCCGCAAGCGTCAGATTCCCGCGGACCGTGAGGTGCGGGAACAAACGATGATCCTGGAACACCATGGAAATGCCGCGTTTATGCGGCGGGAGGAAGAAGTGTCGATGGGTATCCGCAAACGGGCGGTTTCCGAGCCGCAGGAACCCTTCCGTCGGCCGTATCAGACCGGCAATCAGCTGCGAAAACGTGGTCTTCCCCGCGCCGCTCTCCCCCATCACAGCGGTGACGCCTGAGAGGGGCATATTGAGGACGAAGTGAAAGCGGCTCTTTCCCCGGACACAGGAAAGATCCATGACGAGAGACTCAGAGCCACGGGGATCCGAGCGGTCTTCAGCCGCGCTGTCCCTATGAAACGCCGAATCGTCATCCGCCCGCTGATCTCTATCCCTGCCCTCCAGGAGAGAGAGGAGTGGCTCGGGGGCCGCAGCCCCTCTGCCGCGGGAAGTCTCCCCCCCGCGGAACCGGTCATTCAACGTTGCACCCGGAAAGTAGACCATCTGCTCTTCTCTCTTCCTTTAGTCCTGAAAATCAGAGGAGGGGTAAGGATTGCTGCCCCCTCTTCCTTATTTAAAAATCGCTTCAGACGTCGTTCCCTACACCGAACTGCTTCAGAACCGCCTTCGCTTTCGGGGTTCCGAGGCAATTGAGATACTGGTCCGCCGCCTTTTCATTTGGCGACCCCTTCACGATCGAAGCGGTCATCGTGATCGGCTCGTACCCTGACGTCACCTTTACCGAGCCGCCGAGTTTCCGTTCGTTCTTTTTCGCGGCGAGCACATTCACGAAAGCGGCATCCGCTTCTCCCCGGACCACATAAGACATCGCCTGGGGGAGGTTCCTCACGGCAAGCCACTTCGGTTCGAGCGCCTTTTTCACTTCAGGCTTCTGCCCGGAAAGCCACTGAGCCGCGGTGCGGCCATAAATCGCGGCCTTCGGATCCGCGACCGCGATGCGGGTCACAGAGGCGTCGGTGAGATCCTCTGGCCCCTTGAGGTTCAGTCCTTTCTTCCACACAAGCACCATCGGCGTACCGCCAAGCGTCATCGTCTTCGTGTAGGTCACTTTCGACTTGATGCTCTTCAGCGTCGCGGCGTCTGTCACCACAACCGAGACCCCGCTTCCCGCCTCAATCTGGGCGATCTGCTGCCCGGTATTGCCGCCGAAATGCCCTTCGATTTTTACGCCAGGCGCTTCGCAGACTTGATTCAATGCTTTCACCATCGGGATGTAGCCTGCGGGCGTCGTAACACCGAGAACAGAAGGAGCCGCCGAAGCTGTGCCTGAGATCGCGAGGGTTACAGCGCCAATTGCCGCCGCGAGAAGGAGAGGCTTAGTCATCATAGTTTTAACTTCCAATAGAAGGTTTCTGTCGTTTAATACGTCATTGAAGCCCGGTTTACAGGCCTCAGGACGTAAGGTATCCCGGCATTCTACAAAGGGAAATTTCGATCTTAAAACCCTCTTTCTGACGTGGTTTTAAAAGATACTGAGCGGTATTTCCCTACACCGAATGACGGACTGAAACCCGATAGAAACTTCATTCCGAAGCTAAATAAGCCCCACCTCCCATTTCCAATTTTTAAAGCCCCCTCACGGACATAACGGATTTTTCCCCGATGCTTCCAGAGGTCGTTTCCTGAATCCGAAGATGATTTTGATTCTCATTCGTAATATGTAGTCATATTCCAAATCAAGGATTTCCCGGACTCAATAAAAATGCGTTGGTGTCTTTCTTTGGATCCGATGATGAAAATCAAGTGAGCCCCCGCGGGCTTCCTGACACACCTGCGGGGGCTCCATCCCCACCAAGGATTCGGTTAAACACCATGACGAGGCATCAAAGCGCCTTGAAACGCATCTTGATATCAAAGGGCTGCGCGAAGTACGGCCACGTGGTCACAATCGCGTCCACGCCGGTCGCGGCAAAGTCCGCGGCGTTTGAGCCATTGATACCGCCGGCCGCCAAAATCTTCCCCGCGGGGTACTTGGCACGCACCGCGTCCACAAAAGCTTTGAGGTCATCGGTCGAAAACTTCTCGCACTGGATCACGTCCGCTCCGGCTTCAAAATAGGCGAGCCCTTCCTCTCCCGTCGCCACTTCAACCGTGATGCGGCGTTCAGGGGACTTCAGTTTCGCGTCGTGCACGGCCTTAAAGGGATCCGGTAAAAACACCCGATGCTGATCAAAAACGAGGATCGATTCCGAGAGCCCCGCGCGGTGGAAGACACCGCCGCCAGTCAGAATCGCGTAGAGCGAGAGAAGCTTCGCGCCCGGGAAGTGTTTGCGGGTGAGCGCCACCTGGCAGTTTGGGTTCACGGACTGCGCCGCGTCCACCATCTGGCGAGTCCGCCCCGCGATCCCGGAGCACGTTTCCATGAGCCGCTGCGCGGTCTTATAAACCAGGTGAAGCTGCGACGCGGTGCCTTCAAGCGTCAGAACGGGAGTCCCCGCCTCGACCCTGTCGCCATCCTTCACGTGTTCCGTCGCTTTGAGACCCACCCGGCGGCAGAGCTTCGCGGCGACCGAAACACCCGACACCACGCCCGTCACCTTCGGAGCCCCAACCACCATACCCGGCTGATCCTCGATCCCGAGAAGCGTGGAGGTTTCGTCGCCGTACGGCGCGTCCTCACGGATCAGGTCATCCAAATAAGAATCCGGAAAGTAGACCATCAGAAATTTCCTCTTCAATTTTTGAAGCCATCAGGATGAAACGGGGCCAGTACTCAGTACGGCCCCTCCATGACACCCAAACCCGTTCTTACTTCGCGTCACCCACGCCGAACTTCTGCAGCACGGCCTTCGCTTTCGGGGTCGTGAGGCAGCTGAGATACTGTTCCGCGGCCTTTTCATTCGGGGCTCCCTTCACGATAGAGGCCGTCATCGTGATCGGTTCGTAACCCGTCTTCACCGGCATCATGCCGCCAAGCTTCTCGTGATTCTTCTTCGCGGCGACCACGTTCACGAAGGCGACATCCGCCTCTCCCCGGACGACATACGAAATCGCCTGCGGAACGTTTCCGACCGTGAGCCACTTCGCTTCAAGAGCCTTCTTCACTTCAGGCTTCTGCCCCGAGAGCCACTGGGTCGCGGTGCGACCATAGATCGCGGCCTTCGGATCCGGAGCGGCGATACGGGTGACGGAGGCGTTCGTGAGGTCGGCCGGGCTCTTGAGGTTCAGGCCCTTCTTCCACACCATCATCATCGGGGTGTCGCCAAGCGTCACGGTCTTCGTGTAGGTGACTTTCGACTTGATCTTCTTCAAGGTCGACGCGTCTGACACCACGACCGACACGTCATTCCCCGCCTCAATCTGAGCGAGTTCCTGACCGATGTTGCCGCCGAAATGCCCTTCAATCTTCACGTCAGGCGCTTTGCAGACTTCATTCACGGCCTTCACCATCGGGATGTAGCCCGCGCCCGTCGTTACCCCTAGCACCGACGGAGCGGCGAAGGCCGTGCCTGACATCGCGAAAGCAGCGCCGCAGAGCGCGGCAAAGATGGCGGTATTTTTCATATCTTTTCTCTCCAGAAGCGTTGTGGTCAGTACCGAAGGGAAGGCAAAATCGGTTCTTTTGTATCCGGTTTCCGCTTCGGTGTAACGCTATTCTACATACGATATTCTATTTAGTAATATCGGCTTGAAGAGGGAGTTTCGGAGGATATTGAGGCACTGTTTGGATACGGCAAAGGCGGTACAGATGAAAGGCGTGAACCGATCCGCGGAGATGCTTTCTCTACGCCCTGAACAGGTCTTTCATCATAGACTCACGCTTTTCGGATCGTTTATTCAGAGCAAAAGCCTCGGCGCTCGCGAACCACCGAGCGAATTTCATGAGACGCGCGTTGCTTTCGTTTTCTTTCGCGATAACGATATTGAGATGCCACTCAGGACGATGCCAGCCATCAAGCACGGGGATCAATTTCCCCTCTTTGATCTCCGTGAGGCACCGGGAGAAGGAGAGATCAAGCGCGACTCCTTCCCCATTCAGCACACATTCACGCCCCGAAAGCACATCACCAGAGAAAGCGATTCCCGCGCATCGAAGCGGCCGATTCTCGCTGTTTTTCTCCAGATGATCCGTCACCGGATAGTGGCGGGACTCCCTGAGAATCACCTTGTGATGAATGAGATCCTCAGGCGTGTGAGGAAAGGGATGCGTCTCCAGATACCCGGGAGACACCACTGGGACATTCATCGCCCGCCCAATCGGCAGAATCACAAGACCTGAGGCCGGCGGGGCGTACGGAATGTAGGCAAGATCCGCCCGCCCCTCAAGCACATCCTGATGATCCATATCGGAAATCACCTGAACGGAAAGCGAGGGATCAAATTCCCTATAAGTTCTGATGTGCTCATTCACGCTCTTTCTTGGGTTATTGACCGGAACGCTTAGCCGGATAACGAGCGGCGTCCGAGTGAAAGATGCCGCGGCGGACAGAATCCTCGACTGCTCAGCCGCGATTTCCCGCGCGGCGGGAAGCACCGAAAGACCGAAATCGGTGAGCCGCGCCGGCCGCACCTGATGCTCAACCAGCGCGTAGCCAAGCTCTTCCTCAAGCTTCTTAATAAGCCGCGTACAGGCCGGGAGGTCAATCCCAGTGGATTCCGATGCGCCGGTAATCCCGTTTCCCTCCGCGATCGCGGCAAGAACCCGCCAGGCATCGATATTGCTCACCGCTTTCATGGAGGAGTATCTCCCCGTCAATAAACGTTAAATTGTGAATTTCACAAGTTGATTTCAATAGTACTCTTTCTATAACAGAATCTTCAATGTTTAATAGGAATAGATAGTTCTTTGTAATTAGGCTTTCTGACCAGTAAACAGAGGAGAGTGCTATGACTGATCTTAATCGCCGTCATTTCCTTGCCGCGGGTGCCGCGGCGACTGCCGGAGCAATGCTTTCAGGCCCCGCTTAGGCGGCTGCCCCGAAGGATCCGATGCCCGCGAAGTGGGATGAGACGTACGACGTGGTGGTAATCGGCTCCGGGTTCGCCGGGCTTGCCGCCGCAATTGAAGCGAAGGCTGCCGGCTCGACGGTCGCGGTTCTTGAGAAGATGCCGACCTACGGCGGCAACTCGATCATCAATGGCGGCATTCTCTCAGTTCCGGGAAACGCCCCTCAGAAGGCGCTTGGCGTCAAGGATTCACCGCAGCTTCTCGCGGAAGACATCATCCGTGAAGGTCAGGGTCTCAATTACCCCGAAAAAGTGAAGCTCATGGCCCGTGAGGCCTACCCGACCTGGGAGTGGACTGTCAAAACGCTCGGTGTTGAATACATGGATAAAGTCGGGCAGGAAGGCGGTCACTCCGTCCCCCGGTTCCTCTATACAAAGAACGGCTCCGGTTCCGCTATTGTGCAGAAGGAAGTGGATTACCTAGCGAAACAGGGTGTCAAAGTCCGTACCCGCTGCTACGTGGAGACGATCATCCGCGACGCGGACGGTCGCGTAAAGGGACTCAAGGTGCGGGATGGCTACCGCTTCCCGAAAGCCGATTCCGGAAAGGTGAAATACATCAAGGCGTCGAAGGCTGTGGTGCTTTGCTACGGCGGTTTCGGTGCGGATGTGAAGTTCCGGACAAAGTATGACCCGAAGCTCACGGCGAAATTCGATACGACGAATCAGCCCGGCGCGACAAGCGAACTCTGGCGAGAAACCGCCCGTATCGGCTGCACGCAGATCCAGCAGGACTGGATTCAGTGCGGCCCCTGGAATTCGCCTGAGGAAAAAGGAATGGGCATCGCTCTCTACTTCGCTCAAGGAGCGGCAGCTACCCGAGGACTCTGGGTTGACTGCGCGACCGGCAAACGCTTCGTGAATGAGCTCGCGAATCGCAAGGTCCGTGCCGATGCCGTAATCAACCTGAATAACGAAGGGCACAAGTGCATCGCGCTCGCCGATACCTCAGCGACCGATGCCTGGAAGGTGGCCCGCCCGGGAATGCTTGAAAAAGAACTCACGGCCGGCGTTGTTCATAAGGCTGACACCCTTGAAGACGTGGCGAAAATGAATAACATTCCGCTGGCAGCGCTTAAGAAGTCGGTTGATGACTACAACAAGGCGCTTGCCGCTAAGTCAGGTGACGAAATGGGACGCACTTTCTTCCCGAAAGCGCAACCCATGGCGAAGGGCCCTTGGTACTTCTCATACCTCTCCCCGAAGGTCCATCACTGCATGGGCGGACTGCAGACCGATATCCAGGGGCGCGTGATCGGGATTGTCGATGATCAGCCGATTCCGGGACTTTATGCCGCAGGCGAATCCACGGGCGGCGTGCATGGCGCGGTTCGTCTCGGATCCTGCGCGACGCTTGACTGCCTTGTGAACGGCCGTATTGCCGGTAAGGCTGCCGCGGCTGAAAAAGCCTGGGGCTAAGCGGATCAACACCTGACTCTCAGAGGAGTCAGAGCATGTGTCTCAATGGGCGGGGACTTCGGTTCCCGCCCTTTCTGTCTGGCGCGGGGAATAGCCCCCGCGCAGCTCTCAAAACTGAAGCCACTAAAATTTAATCGGCACTTTAAGTTTGTTTATTTAATTATTTGTTTTTAAATAGTATTTAATAATAAAAACGACAGACTGAAAACTGAACGACTCATCGGTCCGTTCCAGGTATTTCTGACTCTGCTCCCTCTTCCCTCGTCCTCAGCGGTCTGTCTTTTTTCGCTTCCTGGGGGCAGTTCCCAGTCGCTCTGGTATCGGTTTTCTCCTCCTCCGGCAGACAAACACATAACCGAAAGCGCCGGAATTCCCGTGATCTGATAATCATTCGCAGATCAGATTTAGAGATAAATCAAATGATTACAGATTGATGACAGAATCTGCCGGAAAAAACGGGGTTTCGACTTAAAATAAATCGGTCTAAAAAGCGACTCTTCATTGATTTCCCCATGCATACAAAAACTATAAAAATCGCCGTACTGCTTACGTGCTTCGCGTCGCTTTCTGCCTCAGCCAATCCCATCGGCGATGCCCTTGGGAAGATCATCAACTGGGGTCAGAATACGCTGCACCCCGCGGACCCGGCGTCATCCGCGGTAGCGTCTGCCGCGGCGAACTCGCTCGCCGCGGGCGGCACTCTGAATACCTTCTGGAACCCCTTTACGGCGAAGCCGATCGCGACACCGACGGACGCGAAACTGAAGGCGTTTCACGACAGCGTGATCAGCCTCGCGAAGGCCAACGCGTCGCTCTACGCCGCAAAGAAACCTTTCCCTGAGTTCTACAAGATGTACCTCAATAACCTCGTGGCATTTAATAGCCGTGAGGCGTCGCAGTTTAAGGTATCGGATCTCGTCGGAAAACCGGAATTCGGCGATATCGAGCATGAGCTGCATGAGAATATCCTCGACTGGGGAACGTATTCGATTTCGGGGTCAAAGTTTGAGGTGACACCGCTCTACTCGTTCTTCGCTAAGCTCCCGAATCTCCCGCCGATGTGGAAGCAGTACTTTGACGTGATGGCGCTGGGGAACGGGCGAGTCAGCGCGGATAACAAAAACCGCAATATCCCGTCACCCGCGGAACTCTCGCACGTGATCGCGAACTGCGATTCATTCGTGAAGGCGTACCCGGACTTCCCCTACGCGTTCCAGGTCCAGTCGGTGTATTTCTCGCTCCTCCACTTCTATCTGCATGACCCCCGGATGCAGCAGAATCCGACGCTCCGGAATCAGTACCTCGCGTCCTATCAGTCGTTCATGAGGACCGCGCCGCAGTCAACGGCCGCCTGGTTTGTGCGCCGCGCGGCTGCCCGCGTCAAGGCCTCTAACTTCCAGATGCCGCAGAATGAGGTCGCGATGATGGAAACGGCGCTCGGTCTGAAACCGACCCGTTACGTCCCGGTCTCAAAGAGCGCCCGGGCGTCTATCCGCGCGTCACTCAAAGCCGATACTCCGCAGGTCGCGTCTACCACCCGCACGCAGACCGTTGCGGCTCCGGTGCATCTGAACTCGCACGCGCAGAACTGACGCTTAAAAAGGAGGCGGACCGCTGAGTTCCCTCCTTACCGATCAAGCCAATCACAAGGGCCGCCGGAGACATTCCCCCGCGGCCCTTGGTGTTTCCGGAATCTCGTAAAACGCTTTACGCCGGTACCGGAGTTTCCTTCCTGAGGGTCCAGGCGGCGAGCCACCCTACGGCGAGCATCCCAGCGGCGAAATAGAAGCCGCTGTTCCAGGTGTTCGTGCTGTCCCGCAGCCACCCGGTGATATAGGGCGAAAGAATCGCACCCAGCATCGCGATGCAGTTATAGATACCGTAGACCGAAGAGAGTTTGTCCTTCGGGGCCGCGTCGGAAATCAATGTCAGGATAATCGGGTCGCAGGCGAGTTTCCCGAAGAGCCCGTAGGCGACGAGCGCCGCGATCAGGAGATCCCATTCCTGGACGTGAACGAGCGAGACAATCGACGCGATCGCGACCGGGATGAGGATGAGGAGGAAGGGCTTCCGCTTTCCGATTTTGTCTGAGAGCCTGCCGATCAGGAGCGCGGCCGGGACACTCGTCCACGCCACAAGCGACGCGATCATGCTGGTTTCCGAGAGCGGTATGTGCCGCACGTCCGCGAGATACAGCGGGAGCCAGGTCACCATCACAAAGAACCCGTAGACATTGCAGAACGCGATAAAGAAGATCGTCGCGAGCTGCCGGTTCCCGAGGATCTCCCCGATACTCGCGACAGACCCGGCTTTTGTCTTCGCGTGCTCCACCTTCTTCGCGTGCGTCCCGGTCTTCACGAAGAGATAAATCAGAATGCCGACGATGATGGTCGGAATGGCGTAGAAGAGAAACGTCACGCGCCAGCCGAGGTCGAGGCCAAACGAAATGTAGCTTGAGCCGATGAGCCCGAGTGTGATCCCGACCGCCTGGCCGTTATTGATGATCGCGTAGCCAAGCGCCCGGTATTTCGGAGGCGTGGAGTCGCTTGAAATCGCGTACTGGGGTCCGTAGTAGAAGCCTTCCCCGAACCCCGCGAGAATGCGGATCAGGATCAGCATGAGGAAGGACGACGCGAAGTGCGTGAGCGCGGTCGCGGCTCCGAACACCATGAAGCCAAAAAGAATGATCTTCGTGCGGCCGAAGCGGTCCCCGAGAAGCCCGGACGGGATCTGGACCGCGGTGTACATGATGAAGAAGACGGAGGTGATGAGGCCGACTTCCGCGTTGCTGAGGAGAAATTCTTCCCGGATCACGCCCTGGACCGGACTCAGAATAGTGCGGTCCGCGTACATGAAGACCCAGCCGAGGAAGAAGAGGAGCGAGGTGACTAGCCATCCGGACCCCGATTTACCGTGCGACATAATGATTTCCTCCTAAAAAGATCGGAAGAAAAAGCGGTGTGTTTGGTTTTTTACATTCTTCTTTTCAAAGCCTGTCTGAGACCCGGCGGGAGAAATTCCCGCCAGGCTGAGCAAAGTTATTTGAAATTAAGAGAGCTCGGGCGTCAGATCTGCTTCTTCTCTTTGATGCAGAGCACCGCGACGATACCGAGGATCAGGAGCCCGACCGCGACGTAGAAGCCGCTGTTCCAGGAGCCCGTGATATCGCGGAGCAGCCCCGTCGCGTACGGCGCGATGATGGCGGACGACATCCCGACGAAGTTGAAGATCCCGAACGCGGTGGAAAGCTGGTTCCGCGGCGTGTTATCAGCGACGAGCGCGATGGTGAGCGGGTCGGTGGCGAGTTTGCCGAAGAACCCGTAGCAGACGAGCGCCGTGATCATGAGCGCGTGGCTTTTCGTGAGGAGCATCAGAAGGATGCTGCAGGCCGCGAGCGGGAGGAGGCAAAGCACCACCGGACGGCGTTTTCCGATTTTGTCCGAGATGTAGCCGTAAAGCAGCGCCGCAGGGATCGAGGTCCAGGCAACCAGCGACGAGACGAAGCCCGTGTCAGACCGCGCGATGCCGCGCACTTCCTCGAGATACACCGGGAGCCACGTGCACATCACGAAGAACCCGTAGAGGCTGCAGAAAACGAGGAGGTACGTGAGAAGGAGGTTGCGGTTCTTCAGGAGGTCCGTGAACTTCGCCTTCGGGGCAGTCGCGGACTGGGCTTCGCGCTTCGGTTCCCTCATCTCTCAGTGTTTTAAAACACATCTTTTTGATTATCTCTGGGCCGTTAATGTATTACATAAGTTACTTTGTTTTCAATTTTCTCCGATCAGAAAACATATCGATTGGTCAAAGAAAATTTACAAAAGTTAACTCAGACTCACTTATATTATCTCCTGTTTCTATGGGATTTTCATGCTTTTTTCATTCCATTCCCGCTGAAAACAGGGATTTTCTTATTTTGTGATTTGCTATGAATTATTCCGTGACAAAGTATCGTCTTTTCCACCGGGGTCAAAGACGATGCATAACAGGCAATCACACCGATCCTGGGTAAGATTGCCGCTTCCCTTCCGCCCCGTTAAACCATACCGGTCCGCTCCTTTCATCCGGATATAATCCCGTTGGGATCGCTTAAAACCCCGCGGTTGTAAAAAGTCATCCGAAAACCAATGCTCTCAGCCCCCAGGCCCAGAACGTCTGACGCGGAATCCACGGAATTCACGCCTTGGTCTTCCTTAAACGGCCGCAAACGCTCTTCTCCTGAAACGTGGACTTTTAAATCCCGCCATCCTCCGGAACCTCTCCAGATCCGATCCTGAGGAAACCTTTGGACAATCCAAACTCCCTTCCCTCTTTAGGGACTGATTTCACGCTATTCCTGGGTTTTAAAGCGCGTTATTCGCTCTACCTTGGTATATATTGGCGGGAAAAAGAGATGAACCCCTGGGACTCCCCTTCGCGATTTCAGAAGAAGAGCCCCCGCGAACCTTAAAGCCAATCAGATAAACCGCCCGGTGACGCTCGCCTTCGTGCGCTTGATGTCGTCCGGCGTCCCTTCCGCCACTATACGTCCGCCCTCTTCTCCGCCGCCCGGACCCATATCGACGATCCAGTCCGCGTTCCGGATGATATCGAGGTCGTGCTCAATGACGATCAGCGTCGCGCCGTGGTCGATGAGAGACGAGAAAACGGAGAGAAGCGTCATGACGTCAAGCGGGTGAAGCCCGATCGTCGGCTCATCAAACACGAAAACCGAGTCTTCCTGCGTGCGCCCCATTTCGCTCGCGAGTTTCAGCCGCTGCGCCTCCCCTCCTGAGAGCCCTGGGGTCTCTTCTCCGAGCGTCAGGTAGCCGAGCCCAAGCTGCGAAAGCACTTCAAGCCTCGGGCGGACGTTCTTCATATCACGGCAGAAGGTGAGCGCCTCTGTCACATCCATCGCCATGAGTTCGGGGAGCGACTTCTCCACTCCCTCTTTATTCGCGACGCGGATCGATTCCGCCGCCTTCGAGTACCGGCTCCCGCGGCAGCCCGGGCAAGGAATGTCAACATCCGGGAGGAACTGCACGTCGAGACTGATTTCCCCCGTGCCGTCACACACCGGGCAGCGGAGCTTACCGGTGTTGTACGAAAAGTCGCCCGCCTTGAATCCCGCGGCTTTCGCCGCTTTCGACCGACCATAGATCTTCCGCAGCTCATCATGGATCCCGGCGTACGTCGCGACGGTCGACCGAACGTTGATCCCGATCGGGGTGGAGTCGATGAGTTTCACGTGCTCAATCCCGGGGGCCGCCACCGCCTTTACGTGCGGCGGGAGTTTGCCACCGGACAGCATCGCCTCAAGCCCTGGAATCAGGGATTCGAGCACCATCGTGGTTTTACCCGACCCCGAGACCCCGGTGACCACTGTCATCCGGCCCTTTGGAATCGAGACATGAAGGGGCTTCACGGTGTGGATCGGGAGGGTATCGAGGGTGATCTCCCCTTCCGAAAAAATCTCGGGCTTCGGGATCACCGGCCGGATGCGGCGCTCATAGGTCCCGGCGAGGAACGGGCCGATTTTGGAATTTTTGTTCCCGGCGATCTCATTCACCGTTCCTTTCGCGATCACGTTGCCGCCTTTCGCCCCGGCGACCGGTCCCATCTCGATCACCCAGTCGGATTCCTTCAGGATCTGCACATCGTGATCAACGAGCACCACGCTGTTCCCATCGTGAATCAGGTCGTGGATGACATCCGTGAGCCCCACGATATTCGAGGGGTGAAGGCCGATCGAAGGTTCGTCCAGCACATAAAGCACGCCGGTTGTCCGGTTCCTGACCGCCCGCGCGATCTGCATCCGCTGCCGCTCGCCGGTGGAAAGCGTGTTTCCGGCTCGATCGAGCGACAGGTACGAGAGCCCGAGGTCGACAAGCCGCGCCGCGACCGCGAGGAACGATCCGCAGATGCTTTCCGCCATGGGGCGCATTTCAGGTGGCAATGACGCCGGCACCCCCTTCACCCAGGGGATGAGTTCCGTGAGTGTCATCCGGCACGCGGCATCCAGCGTAATCCCCCGAAGCTTCGGGGCCCGGGCGGCTTCGGATAGACGGCTCCCTCCGCAGTCCGGGCAGGCGTCGAACTTCAGGAACTTTTCGACGCGCTTCATTCCCTTATCGTCCTTCACCTTGGCGAGCGCGTTTTCCACCGTTTTCACCGCGCTGTAATAGGTGAAGTCGAGTTCCCCGGCGGAATTGGAGCCGTTTTTCGGCCGGTAGAAGATGTGCTTCTTCACCATCGGGCCGTTATAGACGATGTCTTTTTCTTTGTCCGTCAGATCCCGGAACGGGACATCGGTCCGGACCCCCATCGCGCGGCAGACATCTGTCATGAGTGACCACATGAGGCTGTTCCAGGGCGCGACCGCGCCTTCATCAATCGTGAGCGACTCATCAGGCACGAGGGTCGCGAGGTCCACGGTGTGCACGATCCCGGTGCCGCCGCAAGTCGGGCACGCGCCCTGACTGTTAAAGGAGAGCTCTTCCGCGGACGGCGCGTAGAACGACTCACCGCACTCCGGGCAGACGAGGGGCTTCCCCGCCGCCACCGCGAGACTCGGCGGCACATAGTGGCCGTGGGGGCAGCGGTGACTCGCGAGGCGCGAGAACATGAGGCGGAGGCTGTTCAGCAATTCAGTCCCGGTGCCAAAAGTTGACCGGATCCCCGGCACCGCGGGGCGCTGATGGAGCGCGAGCGCGGCGGGAATGTAGAGCACCTGATCCACGTCGGCTTTCGCGGCCTGCGTGAGGCGGCGGCGCGTATAGGTGGAGAGGGCCTCCAGATACCGACGGGAGCCTTCCGCGTACAGCACCCCAAGCGCGAGGGACGATTTTCCGGAGCCCGAGACACCCGCGATCCCGGTGATTTTCCCGAGCGGAATATCGACATCAATATTTTTGAGGTTATGGACGCAGGCTCCGCGCACCTCAATATGATCCGGAGGAGTCTCGGTCTTCGACGTGTTTAAACCCTTTTTCGCTGCTGTCATTTTCTGCCGCTCGCTCCCCTCTGATTCTGTTTCTTCAATGGGAACCGCAGAAAAGAGACTCCGCCTCCTCTCCTCTCTATATAGAGAAGCGCGCCTCGATCCCCTCTCCCGCCGTTCCCACGTTACGAAGACAGGATACCAGCGTGAAAACGAAGTTCAAGAACCGCACGCGGCCGCGGGATCCGGAATGGCCTCTGGCGGGGATGCCTGGTTCCCGGTCTCCTCGATACCGAAAACCTGGTCCGAATCCCCTTTTAAAGACACAGTATTTCATTTTGCTCTCTGCGTTAGGAAAAAACGCTTCAGAGATTTTTCTCACGCGCCGCGGCCCCAAAAATCCCCTCCGATCCCTCACAGATCACGGTTTTTCAGCCTCTTTACATGCAAATTCCGCAAGATGCCAATTAACGCTATGTCCGAAAGATATGAACCGGACTAAAGTAATACATAACGGGTTGCAACTTTTGGAGAGTAACTGAATGGCAGATAAGAAAAACGAATCCAAGGCGATCTCTGACCGCGTGAACAAGGTCGCCGCGAGCCAGGCCGCGAAGGCCGTAAGCTCCGCCCGGGCAGTGAAGGAAGAGCGTAAGAGGCTTCAGAACGAAGCCGCGGAAGAACTCGGTGTCTCTGAGAGCCCGAAGGACGGCGCGGTGAAGAATGAGCTCAGCATGGAGCGTGACGTCCGCTACACGACGCCTGAAGGCGCGATGAAGTTTGAGACCGCGGACCGCTCGAGCTCCGCTGTCGGCCGCACGACGAACTTCATCCGCGAGGTGGTCCTCGAAGACCAGTCCCCCTCGGACCGCGAGAAGATCCTGCAGGGGCTCCTCTCCGCTGAAGTGAAGGACGAGAAGGGCCGCGTGGTGAGCACCCGGGGCCTGAACCCTGATATTGAGCTTTCCGAAGACTGGGAAAAGGGCGGCTACCCCTATAAGAACCACCTTCGCCGCAAGGTCTATGAAACCGAAAAGTTCAAGCTCCAGGTGGAGCTCCTGAAGCTGCAGGCCTGGGTGAAGAAGACCGGAAGCCGGGTCGTGATTCTCTTTGAAGGCCGCGACGCGGCAGGCAAAGGCGGCACGATCACGCGCTTCATGGAACACATGAACCCCCGCGGCGCGCGGCTCGTCGCTCTCGATAAGCCGACCGCCGCCGAATCCGGCCAGTGGTACTTCCAGCGCTACGTGAAGCACCTCCCGACCGCGGGCGAAATCGTGCTCTTCGACCGCTCGTGGTACAACCGCGCGGGTGTTGAGCGCGTAATGAGGTTCTGCACGGACGAGCAGTATCAGGAATTCATGAAGGAAGTGCCTGAGTTTGAGCGTTTCCTCGTTCACTCCGGGATCTACCTCATCAAGTTCTGGTTCTCGGTGTCGCGCGAAGAGCAGCGGAAGCGCTTCAAGGAGCGTCAGGTTCATCCGCTGAAGCGCTGGAAGCTGTCGCCGGTTGATCTCGCGTCGCTTGATAAGTGGGATGACTACACGAAGGCAAAGGAAGCGATGTTTGAGAAGACGGACACCGTGGAGTGCCCGTGGACCGTCGTGAAGAGCGACGATAAGAAGCGCGCCCGGCTTAATGCCATGCGTTATGTCCTGAACACGATTCCCTACGAAGGGCGGGATGACAAGATGGTGGGACCGGTTGATCCGCTGATCGTCGGCCGCGCGACCGCGATGAATGAGGCCGCGGAGTCCCTTAAAGCGCTCCGGTCGCTCCGTGAGCGTCAGCTTCAGGGCATGATGGCGGCGGACAGCCAGAAGCCGAAGTCCCGGAGCCGCAAGGCGAAGGCGAAGACCGCGTCGAAGAAGAAGACCGCGGCCGCTAAATCCCCGGAACCCCGGGAGGCGAGCCTCGAAGCCACGCACGCGTCCGCTGCGTCCAATAAGACCGTCGAAAAGAGCGCTTCGCTCTCCTGACCGTCATCCCTGTCCCCCTAGCACAGTTCTGTGACAGGACCGTGACAGATCGGGCCGGATCACCGGAATTTCCGGCGGTCCGGCTTATTTTTACAGGATCATGGTATCCGCTCTTGCAATCCGGGGCGCTTTAACTAGAATTCGATCGGAATCCATGGGATCCACGCGCGGGAGACGCCCGCCCGGAACTGAAACCGGCTCGACGCCGCGATCTCCCCTTTTTTCCGACCTCTTTTATTAAAAGCTGGCTACCTCAATGGTTGATGAATTCATTCAGTGGCTCTCCGCTCAGAACTGGAAAGTCATTCCTGCCGAAACCGCGACGCCGATTCCGGAGGACGTTCTCAGTCGCTACGGACACGCGATTCCGCAGTCCTGGCTTAACTTCGCCGGGAAACTCGCGAAGTGCGAGGATCAGACCGGGAACAAGTGGTTCCTCGTGGGTCCGGACTTCAAGCCCGCGAAAACGGAGGACGACTGGAGCTGGAATGAGCTCGAGCTGATGGGGCTTGACGCGGCCGGAAAGGATAAGAAGTGGGCGAAGGAAGTGACGGACTTCTGGGACACCCATTTCCCGATCTACCTCTGCACCGATCCCGAGTATTACTACTACGCGATCGATATCGAGGATGGCTCCGTCATCACGAGCACGGAACCCGATTTTGAGGAACGCGCGAAGCGTGTCGCGGGGTCCTTCCCCGAGTTCCTCGCGAAGATTGTCTCAGGCGCGATCAAGCTCTGACCGAGAGCCTCTGACACAGGCATAACCGCGGCGTCCGGCGAATCCGGAACCGCGGTTTTTTATTGCCCCCGCACCTCGAAACCAAAATAAAAGCCCCGGCTGTTGAAACCGGGGCCCTGTTTTGCCTTTATTTGGTGACGCTATTCTAGCGCGGTCAGGAGTGGCCGTGGCGGCGGCCCTTCGCGTGGCCTGAAGCCTTCGCGACCACAATCTTTTTCCCGGACGCGGCGCGGGACTTGCCGGCGCGCGAGGCCTTAGCGACCTTGGCAGACTTCGACCCCTTCACACGCTTCTCAGCCTTCGCGGACTTCTTTCCGTGGCGGACGGAGGCGACGACGCGGGCGGGAGCGGCCTTTTCCTGATACTCAATCGCGGGGCCGGGGTTAAACGCGGCGTCTCGGGACTCGGTATCCGCGATCTTTTCTTCGAGATCATCCTGAGCGACTTCGACGTCAGACGGCAGACGATTCTTCGCGAGCTTCAGGCCGCCCACGTGGCGCACTGAATAGAGGTGACGCGCCCAGTAGCCCGTGAGCTCGGACTCGCGCACGCGGTCCCCCGCGCGGGGCGCGTGAATGAAGTGCTCGGAATCCGTCATGATGCCGGTGTGGAAGCCGTTGGGGCCCCGGTTCGTCTTGAAAACGACGATGTCGCCTGCCTTCGCGTCCGCGAGGTCCACCCGCGTCCCGACGTGAGACTGGGAGACAGAGTCGCGGGGGAGCGAGATCCCCTGCTGCTGATAAACCCACCACACAAGCCCCGAACAATCAAAACCGCGCCCGGGCGTTTCAGCGCCGGCGCGGTACGGGGTCCCAAGCTGGGTTTCCGCGGTCTTGATGACTCGGAGACCGAACCCATGCGGGCGGTCAGAGGAGTTGAGGCTCGCCTCGCCATCCTTCTCCGGGGCGGAGCCAAGGGATGCCTTCGGAACCGAGATTTCAGTCGACTCCTGCAGCGTGGTGAGCGTGTCGTAGATCGGATCCTGGACTTCGGGCGCTTTGAGATCAGCGAACGAGGCGGACGACATCATCAGAAGCGCAGCCAGCGCAAAAACGCTTTTCTGCCATCGGCCAGCCTTCGCTCTCTTCTGATTCTCTTCATCCGTCCGCGTCATTCTTATTCACCCAGTCCGCAAGTTAATTTCCAGTACCCGACGAAAAACTGTCATCCAGAATAGCAGGGTATGCACATGTTTGGGGCAGAGGAAAGAAAGCGAATTTTTCTTTTTTGTCGTTTTGTTAAAATTTACGATGTATTTTCAAATAGTTATTCAAAATAGGTAGATCCTTAGGAATAACCCTCTAAAGGGAAATCGGTAACGGGCGGGATCATTCGTCTTCATGAGGCGATCAGCGGAATTCTCTCAAAAGAACAGCCGTTTGCCTTTTGTCATGATTCGTTTCGCCGGTTTCTTTCCATTTTGACGGGTTTGACTCTCATGCCCTTCTCCGGGTTAACACATCCGTTTTGCCTCCGGCTTCTAAGCAGTCTGGCTTAGAATGGCGCGGCGGCCGAGAAAGGCGGAAACCGGGGGCACAAAGTCCCCTTCCCCTCCTCTTTCCCGCCCTACAAAAACAACAACTCAGCAACACACTTCATCTATCTATGAAAGACAGCGTTTCCCAGCGGCTGATCGGAAAGATCCGGTCGGGCGAGTCCTTTACGCGGGCCGAGGAACTCGCCCTCGTGATCCGGCTCTCGATCCCGGCGATCCTCGCGCAGTTCGCGAATGTTTTGATGCAGTACATCGATGCCGCCATGGTGGGTAACCTCGGCGCGGTCGAGGCTGCCGCTGTCGGTATTGTGTCGAGCACGATCTGGCTCTTCTGGGGCCTCGGGTCCGCGGGGATCACGGGGTACTCGGTGCTCGCCTCGCAGGAAATCGGGGCGAAGTCGTACCCCACGGCCCGGAAGCTCCTGAGACAAGGCATCACGGTCGCGGTCGCGACCGGCGCGATTCTCGGCGCTGTGGGGCTCATGATCAGCCCCTGGCTCCCGGGGTTCCTCGGTGCCTCGGCGGATGTCGCGCGGGAAGGCACGAAATACTTCGCGATCTACACCGCCGCGATGCCGCTTCTCTTCCTCAGTTACGAAGCGGGATCGATGCTGCGGGCAAGCGGCAATATCCGCGTTCCCTCGTTCCTCAATATCTTTATGTGCGTGGAGGACGTGGTCTTTAACTACTTCCTCATCTTCCCGACGCGGCTCGTGACGTTCCTCGGGTTCACGTTCACGATGCCGGGGGCCGGAATGGGGGTCGCGGGGGCAGCCTTGGGGACCGTGCTCGCTGAACTCTGCACCGCGGTCCCGATGCTCTGGTACGTCTGCACCCGGAGCCCGGAACTCGCGATCCGGGGCGAAAAGGGACGGTTCCTCCCCGAGTTTCCGCTGCTTAAAAAAGCATTCAAAATCGGGATTCCGGTCGGGCTTCAGCACACCGTGATGTGCTGCGCGCAGGTCGCGTCAACGATGATCGTGGCTCCCTTGGGAACGATCGCGATCGCGGCGAACAGTCTCGCGATCACCGCGGAAAGCCTCTGCTACATGCCGGGCTACGGCGTGAGTGACGCCGCGGCTTCCCTCACCGGCCAATGCATCGGCGCGAGGCGCGAAAACCTCGCGATGCGGTTCGGTAAGATCGCGATCGCGACAGGGCTCGGTGTCATGACCGTGATGGGAGTTCTGATGTTCATCTTCGCCCCGATCATGATCGGCCTCATGTCGAACGTCCCCGAAATCATCGATCTCGGCGCGACGATCCTCCGGATCGAGGCGTTCGCGGAACCGATGTTCGCGGCCTCGATTGTCGCCTACGGTGTCTTTATGGGCGCGGGGGACACGCTGATCCCCTGCCTCATGAACCTTGGATCGATGTGGTTTGTGAGGCTCCCGGCCGCCTGGCTCCTCGCCCGCACCTTTGGCCTCAAGGGCGTCTGGATCGCGATGTGCGGTGAGCTTATTTTCCGCGGCATGATCTTCCTGCTGCGCTTCCGGGGTGGAAAGTGGCTGAAGCACGGGAAGGCATAAGGAAAGGTCTGGCCCCTCCCCGCCTCCGGGAAGCATGAAAAAAGCGGATTCTGAATCATGAAAACAGAATCCGCTTTTTCGTGGGGTAACGCCGGCCGGAATCGAAGACCCGAGCCTTGAATTACGCGATAAAGGACGCGAGCTGCTCCTCTGTCGCCTGAGGGAGAATCTTCCGGAGATGCGCGAGGATCCGGTCGCGGGACTCGTGCGGCGTGCGGTCCACGTGAAGCGTGGACTCACCGAAGTACGATTCCGGCGTCGTGTAGCGAGCCACACCCCAGCCGTAGGTGTTCCCTTTCTTGTCGCGCGAATACTCAAAATCCGAAATGATCACGTACCCCGCCATCTGGAGGTGATTCACCGCGGTTTCAAAGCCTTCGCGTTTCCGCCCATCATCGTCGCCCAGCATCGAGTCGAGATGCGTGAGCCGCTCGCCAAAGGGATCAATCGCTTTCGTTCTCGCCCGGGTGTATCCCGTGAAGGCCTTGAGTTCTTTCGAGAGGAGTGAATCCTCGCCCTTCAGTGTCTCCAGGATGAACTTTTCGTCCGCGGTCAGGTGACGGCGGAACCTCCGGTAATTCAGGAAATCCGGGTACCAGCCGCGCGATATAAAAACCGCTTTCCCGCGGTAAAACTTCCCATACGCGCATTCCGTCCGGGAAATAATCGGTCCCTTCCACTCCCAGACCCCGTCGTTATCGTCGTTGAACCAGAATTCCGCCGGCGTCTTCTCTTCAAGCGACCATCCTTCAATCGGGTTCCGGAAGAATGGCAGGAACCCCAGTTCGTCAATCAGATCGACGATATCCTCCATTCCTTCAATTTTTCCGTATCGGTCCATCGCGCGTGAGTCCTTTTTCCTTGAAACTGAATCCTGCTGCCGCCCTGCCCCCGAGCTTCTCAGCCGCGTTAAGGGCACGGTTCTTTATACCTAGAAGTGTAGCGGGAGCCGGAACGGCGGACGACACCTCAAACGGTTTCGCGCCGGCCGATAGAATAAATGGAACATAGGTCATTTCTTTTGAGGAACACAAACGATGAAGCCGCTTAAAGCGCTCGGAGCCGTGGGAGCCGCGTCCGCCGCTCTCCTCACGGGATGCGCCGCTCCCGGAACCGCTTCTGATCAGCCCGCCTCTGAACCGATGGCGGGGATGGCAAATCCCGCTTCTGTCTGGTGCGTGAAGCATTATCACGGGATGCTCGAAATCAAAAAGGATAAGGATGGCGGCGAATACGCGATCTGCCATCTGCCGGACGGCCGCTCGATTGAGGAGTGGGAACTCTTCCGTGCTGATCACCCCCAAAAATAGGGGGTCGGCGTTCCGGCCTTCAAGTAACACCTGAAGTTGGTGAGTAACGAAAAACCGGAAAGGGATCGGTCTCGCAAGGGACCGATCCTTTTTTATTCCCCGCCCGCGTCTCCTTTATCTCCGTTTCCCCGCAGCCCCAAAAAAAAGCCCCCGGCGTCATCCGAACCGGGGGCAAGCGCTGACTCTGCAAGTCAGTGGGAGAGAAAAATAGTGTCGGGATTACTTCCGGCCGAGAACCTCTTTCGCGATGCCGGCAAAGACTTCAAGACCCGGCTCGAGATTCACGGTGTCCTGGACATCGAAGTCCGGACGGTGATGACCGTGGTGCTCGCAGCCGTAGAGGAAGAACGCGGCGTTCCCGCCATGCGCCACCACGGCGCGCGTGAAGATCGTGCAGTCTTCAGAGGCCTGCGGGGCGGTGATTTCCTTCACTTCCTTCACGTCTTTCGCGGCAGCCGCGGCCTTGCGGACCACTTCCATCGCGGCCGGGGTGGCTTTCAGGGTCGTCGCTTCGCCGACCTTCGTGAGTTTCACCTCGACCCCCAGCATCTCGGCCGCGCCCTTCACGACGGTCTGAGCCTTTTCCCACATGAAGTCACAGGCTTCTGACGTGGTGCCGCGCACCTCGCACTCCATATGGGCGTGCGCCGGGGTAATGTTGCGGCCGGTACCGGCGACGAGTTTCCCGACCGAAATCCGGGTGTCGCCTTCAGACGTCCGGCTGATCGCGGAAAGCATCACCGCGGCGTTCGCGGCGGCGAGGAGCGCGCTGCGCCCCTTTTCCGGAGCCGCGCCCGCGTGGGATTCCAGCCCCGTAAAGTCCACATCAAACTTGACGGTCGCGAGGAACACGTCGTGGCAGACACCGACTTCGTGTGAATGGCACTCGGTCCCGATGTGCCCGCCGAAGAACCAATCAACGTCATCCACGACACCGGCCGCGGTCATCGGGCTCGAACCGCGCGTCCCTTCTTCGGACGGCTGGAAAATGAGCTTCACTTTGCCAACGAGCTCATCCTTATGATCCATCAGCCACCGGGCCACCCCGAGACCCACCGCGGTGTGGGCGTCGTGACCGCAGGCGTGCATCACGCCCTTGAAGGTCGACGCGAACCCTTCCTTAGCGGGAAGGTGCACCGCCGGATCCTGGAGCTCCTGAATCGGGAGCGCGTCCATATCAAAGCGGAAGGCAAGCGTGGGACCCGGACGGCCGGTGTCGAGAATTCCGACCGCGCCCGTGTAGCCGCCCATTTCGGAGAGGAGTTCGTCCGACACCCCGGCTGACTTCGCGCGCTCAATCGCGGCGGCGACGAGTTTCTCGTCACGCCCGAGCACCGCCTCAGGCTTCACGACCTGCGTCCCGCAGAGCACCTGATACCCCAGAGCCCGAAGCCGCGTGATCACGGTCGCCGTCGTCTCGAACTCGGTCCAGCCGAGTTCCGGGCGGGCGTGAAACTTCCGGCGGGTCGCCACCATCTCAGGAACGTACGAATCAAAGTTATCAGCCATTTTCTTTTCCTTTTCCGTAATGGAGATCTCCCGCGGCAGAGAGAGGGAACGGCGTCTGACGGGAGATCTCCTGACACGGAAAATTTTCCCAAAGGGTAACCCCAAAAAACGAGGGTTTCCGAATTCATATATATGATTTGGGAAAAATGCCAAAAAAGAAATTTTTGGCTGAACCGGCGTCTGAGGCGAGAGGCGGAAACACCGAAACGCCCATAAATAAACGCCTCCGGGAGTGTTCCGGAGGCGTTTTCGCAAGGAAAATCAGGCGGGTTTCAGGAGGAACACCGCCCTCAATTGATATATATGAATTGAGGAAAGAACCCCGGTTACGGAATCCTTGTGCCGCAGTGCGGGCATTTCTGAACCGGAATCACGACGACCCCGAGAAGGCCGGTCTGCACGGGGAGCGGTTTTCCGCAGACGGGGCAGGACCAGACCTTCTGCACCGCGGCTTTCGTGACCTGCAGCCCAGCGAAAATAAAGAGGACCGCGAGCGCGACGCGCCCCGCGAATCCCTGCATCGGGAGAATCGTGGCGAGCACCAGCGCGAACATGAAGGTCGCGGTCGTCCCGAAGACTGAATAGAGCTGCGCCTTCTTATAGGTCTCGGTTTCCATCCCGGGGACCGGGTGCATCCGCTGCTTCGCGAAGTACCGAAGGACGAGCCAGAGGACCAGCACTCCGCCCCAGATAATCCAGAAAGTATTGCCGCCCTTCATAGCCCCGGCTCCTAAATAAAACACCTTAACCCGTTAATTTTACCCGTCTCCTGAAATTCCTTAACTGTATCCGTAAAAATAAGATATCTCACCGTTCTTTATGATTACAACTGACACAATAATTTCCTCGCTATAGCACGATAAAGCGCCTAGACTATACGGTGGGTGTTGGGGATCCAATCAATATACGGATGCTATCTAGTGAGCGTCCGTCCATGAGGAGTCAAGATAAAGATGAGTGAAGAATTGGAATTTTTCAAGCGTCCTGAGCCGATCACCCAGTGCGACGAAACCGTGGAATGCGATGTGGCGGTTGTGGGTGCCGGATCGCCGGGTGTCCCCTGCGCGATCCGCGCGGGTGAGCTCGGAATGAAGGTCGCGGTGCTGCAGAAGGAATCCTACGCGTCCGCCTGCGGCAACTTCGGGGCCGGCATTCTCCTCGATAAAAGTGATCCGGAGCAGGTTGAAGCCTGCGTGTCGCTCCTCGTCGCGGGGTCTGATTACCGCGCGAAGCGGGGCATCCTCGAAACCTGGGCGAAGAACTCCGGGGTCGCCGTCTCTTGGATGGTCGACCGCGCGAAGAAAGCGGGCTGCCAGGTGGTCGATATGGGAACCGCGCCGCATAAGGCGTTCCTCGCGAAGGAAGGCTGGGATAAGCTCAATTTCACGACCTGCGTGTTCGGCCCGAAGCCCTATAACACGGGTGTCGCCGTGCAGGAGCTCGCCGACTGGGCGGAGAAGAATCTGCCTGTGAAGGTGTACTACAAGACCCCTGCCGTGCAGCTGATCCAGGATGAGACGGGCCGCGTGACGGGCGTGATCGGCAAGGACCGCGCCGGGAAATTCATCCGCTTCAACGCGAAGAAGGGTGTCGTGATGGCCACCGGTGACTACGCGAACGATAAGCGGATGATGGATTACTACCTGCCGGATGTCACGAACCTTGAGCTGAAGCGCCGGGGCCGCGACGGTGACGGCCAGAAGATGATCGTCTGGGCGGGCGGCCGCATGGAAAACGTCGGCCACACGAAGATGGTCCACGATATGGACGCGGGTCCCGCGACGATGATGAGTCACCCGTACCTCCGCGTGAAGGCCTCGACCGGCCGCCGGTTCTCGAGCGAAATGGTGCCGATGGAATACATGAACTGCTTCCTTCTCTCGAAGGAAGACGCCGGCCACTACTGCCAGATCTTTGACTCGAACTATATCGAGCAGGCTAAGAAGCTCGGACTCCCGGTGGAAGACACCGAGTCGCTGAAGAACTGGATGCCGGAGGAGAAGATTGAGCATAAGGGCGTGATGGAAGGCCTGATCGATACCTGGAAAGCGGATACGCTGGAAGAACTCGCGAAGAAACTCCGCATTCAGGACGTTCCGGCGTTCCTCGAAACCGTGAAGCACTATAACGAGATGGCACACGCCGGGAAGGATACGGAGTTCGGCGTTCCGGCCGATCACCTCTGCCCGGTGGAAGCGGGTCCGTTCTACGGCATCCATCGCCACGTCCGGTTCACGGTCGGCTGCTCCGGGGTCGAGATCAACGAGCGCCTGGAATGCCTCGATAAGGACGATAAGCCGATCCCGGGTCTCTACGCGATCGGGAACCTCGCCGGCAACTTCTACGGATCGGTGGACTATCCGCTTGATATCTTCGGCCTCAACCTCGGACACAATTACACCGAGGGCTATGTGGTCGCGGAGGAGCTCGCGAAGCTCTGAAGATAAGTCCCGCCCCTTCCGGGGGTGAGATTTAAATCGCACTTTTGAAGAGGAATCCCGGGTTTTCCGGGATTCCTCTTTTTCGTGTCCCTATCCCTGGGTAAACCATTTTAGTTATCGGGTATTTTCTACCTATATTGAGGAATTTCGTGTCAAAAAAATCCTGATCCTTTTTATTTCATTTCGATAGAATAGAAAGAACGAATTGATCTGATCCGGATGTCATCTTCAGCGATCTTCCGGGGTTTTGACGTGAAAAGCGTGCTTCATCGCAACCATCGCTCTTTATCCGGCCGCAGGGTGTTTTTCCACGTAACTCACCGGCTTTTCTCCTGATGTCACGGAGAGGGACCCGCGGGACGCTTCAGGGCAAGGCCGCATAAGCACCGCCTGTGACACAGAAAACCTGATTCAGATCTGCTTTTTCACTCCCGGGATACGTCTTCCGGGACTCACGCGAGAAGCCAGTGCCGGGATGGGAACCCTGGAGTTCCCGCCGGGCGCTGAATCCGGAACGGTTTCGCTTTTATTTCTCCACTATTTAAGGATTTCCGGAGAACTTCATGAAGAGTCTTACGGTATTCGATCCGGCAGCCGCTGACAACACGGGGGCGGGCGATTCCACTCCGGTCCCGGAACTGATCCGGTTCGCGTCTGACGCCGAATGGCTGAAGCGGAAGGGGGTCGCGGTTGAGCGCTGGAATCTGGTATCGGATCCAATGGAATTCGCGCTGAACCACCGGGTGTCGATGTTTCTGAAGCGGCACGGCGCGGAGGATCTTCCCTACATTCTCGTAAACGGTGCACCGGTGCTTTACGGCCGCTATCCGACACGGGCGGAACTTGCCGGATGGTTCGGGGTCTCGCTGAAGCCGACGCCTGAAGACTGTGCCGCGGCAGCGTCCCCCAGGAAACCACAATCCGTCTGGGTGTACCACGCCGCGGCGCTCCGCCCCTCCGTGATCCACGAGACACCGGGAACGGAATCCGGCACCGGGCTCCGGTTCCTCGACCGCGCCCCGAAAACGCTTTTCTTTACCGGGAAAGGCGGGTCCGGCAAAACCTCAGTCGCCGCGGCCGCGGCGATCGCGCTGACGCGCGAGGGGAAGCGGGTGCTGCTCGTCAGCGCTGACCCCGCCTCCTCCCTCTCCCAGATCTTTGAGCAGCCGATCGGGAACACCCTCTGCCCCATCAAATCGGTTCCCGGTCTCTCCGCGATAGAGATTGATCCTCGGCTCGCCGCCTTCGCGCACCGCGAGCAGATCGTGAAACCCGTGCGGGATCTGCTCCCCGAATCCGCGATCGCGTCGATTATTGAGGAACTCTCCGGCCCCTACGCGACCGAGGTCGCCGTGTTTAATGAATTCACGGGACTCATCACGAGCCCCGCGGTCGCGTCGCAGTACGACCACGTGCTTTTTGACACCGCGCCGACGGGACACACGCTCCTCGTGCTGAAGCACCTCGGAGCCTGGTGCGACTATCTGGAGTCGCGCGTGCAAAACCGTCCGGATCTCGGACCGGATTCGGAACTTGAGCGGCAGCGCCATCAGTATCAGGCCGCGATGCAGTCTCTTATCAACCCGACAAAAACCCGCTTTGTGACGGTCTGCCGGCCTCACGCGGCTTCTGTCCGGGAGGCCGCGAGAACCGTGGATGAGCTCCGGGACACCGGGATCGTGAATCAGAATCTCGTGCTGAATGGGGTGCTCCCGGAGAGTGAGGCGGGAACCGGGCCGCTCGCCACATCGATTTACGAGTGGGAATCCACGGTCCTTAAAAATCTTCCCGCGCCGCTCCCCGCGCTGCCGCGCGATATCCTGCCGCTGAAGCCCGAGAACCTCGTGGGGCCTGAGAATATCCGGTCACTCCTTCGGGATGACGGGGAGCCGGCTGAGGATGTCGAATTTGATCCGCCGCCCCCGAGGCCGCTCGCCGATCTCGTGAACGAAATCGCGGCCTCCGGCCACGGTCTCATCATGATGCTCGGGAAAGGCGGTGTCGGCAAAACCACGATGGCGGCCGCGGTCGCCGTGCGGCTCGCGGCGCTCGGCCACAAAGTCCACCTTTCCACCTGCGACCCCGCGGCGCATATCGAGGAGACGCTGAGCAGCACGCTCCCGAATCTCACGGTGTCGAAGATCGACCCCGCGAAGGAAACGGAAGAATATCGCTCGTACGTGATGGAAACGCAGGGAGCGAGGCTCGACGCCGCGGGACGAGCGCTCCTTGAAGAAGACCTCCGATCCCCCTGCACCGAGGAAATCGCGGTTCTCTCCGCGATCTCCCGGGTGTTCAGTGAAGCGGCGGATCAGTTTGTCGTGATGGATAATCCGCCGAACGGTCACTCACGGGTCTTCCTTGACCTCTCGGAAAGCTACCGCAAGGAGCAGGAGAAGAAGGCCGGGAGGACGGACGCGGAAGCCTTCCGCTCCCCGATTCTCTTCCTTCAGGATCCGACGCTCACCAAAATGATTCACGTGACAGTCGCCGAAACCACCCCGGTAGCGGAAGCACGGTCCCTTGAAGAGAGTCTCCGGAACGTGGGGATTGAACCCTGGGCTTATATCGTGAACTGCAGTCTCTCGGCCTCCTCGCCTGTCACTCCGATCCTCAGGCAGCGGGCCGCCGCGGAAATCCCGCTGATTAAGGAAATCAGTGAGCGGTCGCCGCGGCTCGCGATTGTGCCGCTTGTCCGCGAGGAACCCGTGGGGTTCGAGAAACTCCGTCAGCTCACGGAACCCAGCCCCTGATAGACGCGGCGCTTTCCGCTCCCTCCCCTCTCTCCTGCGCCCTGGAATCCAGGGCGCGTTTCTTTTAAGCTTTGAAAAACCGGCTTCAGGCGTTATGATATTTGGTTTTAAAGCATTGCTACCTATTCCTTCAGACGATAGTCTTACGACCTTCGGGTTGAAAAAAACAAAAGCACGGACATCGTTTTGACAGGAGAGTAACGGAGAGAGCCATGAAAACGGGAAAGGGAGCAGGAGCCCCTTCACGCCGAACTCGCCGGACGGGAGAAAAAACGCCTGCAAAGAAGAAACGGGTGACCGCGGCACGGATGCCGCGCGCCCCGAAAACAGAAGCGGAGCGTCTGCGGGACGCGGCCGCAGCCCTCGCGTACCTGAAAGACGCCCCGAAGCATCTCGTCTTCACGGGGCCTGTTGGCGCTGGGAAAACATCGATCGCGAGCGGCACCGCAGTGCTTCTCGCGCGGCTTGGGAAACGCGTGCTTCTCGTCAGCATGGATCCGGACATGAATCTCGCGGAGCTCTTCAATGAGCCGATCGGGAGCTCCGTCACCCCGATTCAATCCGTTCCGGGTCTCTCCGCCCTCGAACTGAATCCCAGGAAAACCGCGGACCTCTATCGGAAAAAGGTGCTGCGGCCGATGAAGGGGTTCCTGTCGGAAACGACTTTCGCCGCGATCACGGAGCAGCTTTTCGGGACGGACACCGAGGAAATTGCGTGCTTTGACCGCTTTACTGCGCTCAGAACCGACCCCAGAATCGAGGGGCCGTTTGATCACGTGATTCTCGACACCGCTCCTTCCGCTCACACGATCCGGTACCTCGGGATCCCGGCCGCGTGGAATCAGTTTTTTGAGCGGCGTCCGGACGGTCAGGCGTCGATCGCCCTCACCGCCGGTCTCGGACAGTCCCGCGCGCTTTATGACGAAACGCTTCGGACGCTGAAGGACCCACAATCAACCCGCCTTATTCTCACGGCGACGCTCTCACGCGGCCCGATCCGGGAGACCGCGAGGCTCGCGGAAGAGTACGCGGACGCCGGACTTCGGAACCTCTCCCTCGTCCTCAACGCCGAGATGGAGAAGGCCTCAGGGGAAGAAGGAACGCTTGACGCCGCGGTGTTCAGGCGTCAGCGGCAGGTCCTTCGGTCGCTTCCCAAGGCGCTTTCCGCTCTTCCCCGCACTGTGCTTCCACTGCAGTCCCGGAGGGCCGCGGGCGCTGACGCGCTTCAGGGGATCTTCCGCTGGGGCACGCGGCCCCCGGAACCGAAACCCACCGCCTGGTACCCGAGCACGAAGACGCTCGCGACACTCGTGCGTGAACTCCATGACGCGGGTCCCGGCCTTATCCTGCTGGTCGGCAAACGCTCGGTCGGGAAGACAACGCTTGCCGCCGCGATCGCGCTGCGGCTCGCCGCTCTCGGGGGTGACGTCCACCTCGTGACCACCGACCCCGCGGCGCTTAAGGCGTCCGGTATCCGGGACACGGTTCCGGGACTCGAGGTCACAGCCGTGGACCCCAGAAAAGAGACCGGGCGGTACCGGGCTCTGACGCTCAGAACGGCCGGGCGCTCGATGAAGGAAGACGAAAAAGCGCTTCTCGAAGAGGATCTCCGGGGGCCGTGGGCCGAAGAAACCGCGGTTTTTTACGCCGTGTCGCGGTACTTCCGGGAAGCGGAAACACGGTTCCTCGTGATGGATACCGCGCCTGAAGGCCATACCCTCCTTCTCATTGACGCCGCGGACACCTATCACCGGGCCGCCGCGAACCGTCTTGGGATCGAGCGGACATTCCGCACACCGCTTGAATTCCTGCAGGAACCAGCTCTCACCCGCGCGATCTTCGTCACGCGGGCGGAACCCTCCGCTCTCCGGGAAACAAAGTTCCTGAAGGACGACCTGAGGCGGGCGGGAATCGCCCCCTGGGCCTATATCGTGAATGGGAGCCTCGCGGCCGCGGGTCCGATGTCCCCGATCCTTAAAACCTGGGCCGCGGCTGAGGAGCCGCTCTTCACCCGGGTCGCCGCGAATACGAGGCGCTACGCGGTGGTGCCGCTTGAAAGCGAGAAACCGATCGGAGCCGAACAGCTGCTGAAGCTCACGGAAGAGGAAGAGCCGCAAACGCCTGAGGACTGAAATTCAGGACGGCGGAACATCCGGTCATCAGAAAAGCCTTGCGGTTTTAAACATATTCACTAAAATGCATATGACTTCTGACGCGCCGCGTGTCAGAAGTCTGTATTCCGACTTTTACCGTTTTCCGGCACACCATGATCCTTCTTCTCACGCCGCTTCAGCTTTTCAAGACGCTTTCTGACGATACACGTCTCAGCATCGTGCTACTTCTCCGCGAGATGGGAGAACTCTGTGTCTGCGATATCGGCGCGGCGCTTGATGCCCCGCAGCCGAAGATCTCGCGTCACTTAGGAATGCTGCGGGACGCGGGGGTGCTTTTGGATCGGAAGGAAGGGAAATGGGTGCACTACCGGCTTTCCCCGCAGATGCCCGCGTGGGCCGCGCGGGTGATTGAGGAAGCCTGGGAAGCGGATCGGACCGCGGCCCGGAAGCTGGCCTCCAAACTCACCTCGGTAAACGGCACCGCGGACGGCAAGTCCTGCTGCGGGTAAAAATTTTTATTCATTCATATCTGTTTTAACGAATATATACGGAGAACGCCATGAAGAAACTTTCGGTTTTTGACCCGGCGATGTGCTGCAGCACCGGGGTCTGCGGTCCGGATCCGGATCAGGCGCTGATTGATTTCGCGTCGGATTTTGACTGGCTGAAAGCGCACGGCGTTCCCGCTGAGCGCTGGAATCTCGCGAATCAGCCGATGGCGTTTGTCCTGAACCACAAGGCGTCCGCCTTCCTGAGGGCTAAGGGGTCCGATGCCCTCCCCCTCATCCTCGTTGATAACGAAGAGCGGCTCTCGGGCCGGTACCCCAGCCGGAGTGAGCTGTCCGAGTGGTTCGGCATTCCGATGACAGCCTGTGAGCGGGCGAGGGAGCTTGAGAAAAGCACCGGGATTTCCGCGGAAGCGGTCTGCGGGCCGGAATGCGGCTGCGGAGAGTCCCCGAAGGCGTCGTCTCAGTCAACCCTGAAAGACACGGTCTCGGGGCTGAAGTTCCTCGAAAACGCGCCGCACACTCTCTTCTTCACCGGGAAGGGCGGCGTCGGAAAGACCTCCGTCGCGGCCGCGGCCGCTGTTGCCCTCGCGGGACTCGGAAAACGGGTGCTCCTCGTCAGCACGGATCCCGCGTCCAACGTCTCCCAGGTATTCGATCAGCCGATCGGGAATCAGGTGACCGCGATCCAATCTGTCCCGGGGCTCTCCGCGATTGAGATTGATCCGCAGGCGGCCGCCGCCGCGTACCGGGAGAAACTGATTCAGCCGATCCAGGGGCTGCTGCCGGAAGAAACGGTCGCTTCGATCACGGAGCAGCTTTCCGGTGCCTGTACGACTGAAATCGCGGCGTTTGATGAATTTACGGGGCTCCTCACGGATCCCGGGGTGACCTCTCAGTACGACCACATTCTCTTTGACACCGCGCCGACCGGGCACACGATCCGGCTTCTTGAGCTCCCCGGAGCCTGGAGCCAGTATCTCGACGCGAACCCGAATGGAACCTCCTGCCTCGGGCCGGTCTCGGGGCTCGATAAACAGCGGAGCCAGTACGCGGCCGCCGTCCGGTCACTCTCGGACCCCGCGGAAACGCAGCTTGTCCTTGTCGCGCGGGCTCACCGGGCCTCCATCCGGGAGGCAGCGCGGACGTCTGACGAACTCGCCGGGATCAAAAATCAGTATCTGGTGCTGAACGGCGTGATGCCGGCAACCGAGTCCGCCTCAGGCGCGCTCGCGCAAAGCATCTGCCTTCGGGAGCGGAAAGCGATCACGGAAATCCCGGAGCCACTGAAAAGCCTCCCGCGGGACACCCTCTCCCTCAAGCCCCGGAATATGGTGGGGGTGGACGCGCTTCGAACGCTCTTTATAAAAGAGACCGGGACGAAGCCGGAAGCGACCGCTTTTATGCCTCCGGAACCGAAGCCGCTCTCCGATCTGATCGATGAACTCTCAGGCACAGACCACGGGCTCATCATGCTGATGGGAAAAGGCGGTGTCGGCAAAACCACGATGGCGGCCGCGATCGCGGCGCGGCTCGCGAAGCTGGGCTTCGACGTGCATCTCTCGACCTCAGACCCCGCGGCGCATGTGGACGCGGCGCTCGCGGGATCGGTCCCCGGTCTCACGGTCTCCCGGATTGATCCTGAGAAGGAAACGGAGAATTACCGCGCCCTCGTCCTGAAGACTCAGGGGGCGGGGCTCGATGAAGCCGGGAAGAAGCTTCTCGAAGAAGATCTTCGCTCTCCCTGCACGGAAGAGATCGCGGTGTTCCAGGCGTTCTCGCGCGTCATCCGGGAAGCGGATAAACGGTTCGTCGTGATGGATACCGCGCCGACCGGTCACACGCTGCTCCTCCTCGACGCCGCGGGCGCTTATCACCGGGAAGTCGTCCGGAAGATGGGAGAGACGGGAAGCGGCACTACGCCGCTCACGCTGCTTCAGAACCCCGATATGACCCGCGTCATCATCGTGACACTCCCTGAAACCACGCCGGTGCTTGAAGCGAAGGGCCTTGAAGCGGATCTCAGGCGGGCGGGGATCGCCCCCTGGGGCTATATCGTGAATGACAGCCTGGCGGCCGCGGACCCTGAGTCCCCGCTTCTCAGGGAACGGGCTACGTCTGAGCTTCCCTTAATCCGGAAGATCGAGTCTGAGTCCCCCCGGACCGCGATTGTCCCGCTTCAGGCTGAGGAGCCGGTCGGGGTTGAGGAGCTGCTGCGGCTCTCTGAAGTCCGTTCCGAAGTCCGGTAATCCGCGTCATTACCCGATCCGGGGAATGGATCCGGGCCCGGCTGACTCATTCCGCCGCGGCGGGATTGGTGGACGGCGTTATGAAATCTGAGAATCAGAAAAAATAATAGCCGCCGCTGCCCGTAATACTTTGCGGATCAATTTCATGACGCGCCGGGTGAAATCATCAGGAATACCCAATAAAAATGGGATTTCCAGCGGCCTCAGGTCAAAAAAACAGAACGCTGATTTTGGTTTGCTATTGACAGTGAGTATGAATAAAACTACTATTACAGACGTAGTACCAAGGGCGTTCCGCAGAGTGGTGTCTGCACAGGGGCCCGCCCGGATGCTGGTGAAGGAAAGGAGCCGTGTGGTGTTTTGCTCCTTAACCTTTGATGCGGTTGTTCATGGCTTCTTTTCTCCGCCGGCACATTTTGTATCCCGTAGTTCTTTTATGCCTTGTGAAACTGCTGGCTTGTACTGCTTGGTACCCTGCAGTGATTGGCCCCTTTCAAAGTCCGCCGGATCTTCGGATCCCGCGGACCTTTTTTTGGCCGAAGAGTGAGACGCCGGGCGTGTCACTATTCAAAAATGTCATATCGATCCGAAAACTGTCACCCGAAACACAGAAAAAGGAATCCCCCGACGGGTTAAACCGGGCGAATAAAACGGATTTTCTTGAATAAAGTCAAAAGTTTTACCGCTTTCATTCCGACCCCTGTCTTTTTTCGTTTTTTCAGCGCATAATATCGCTATTCCTAAACGGAATAATGACGGAAAGCCTCCGGCAGCCTCTCCCGCTTCTCCTTGGGGTCGCCTGCAAATCTGGCTTCGGGTCCGTCCGGCTCAGGGGTTCTCCCGCTCCTCAGCAATTCCGTTTCGGTAGTTCTGCGACGAGTAATCCTCAAAGGCTCGCACCTTTAAAGATTCTCTCTTTTATTACACCGGACGGTTTTTCCCCGTCCGGTTTTTTTCTGCAGGGTTTCCGGCGCTGACCGGCCTCTTTTGCCAGGCCGCTTTTCAGTTCCACACTACGGATTAACGGCAATCCGGTCTACGGCAAAATATAAAAACAGCCTTATTTCAGCCGAATTCAGTGAAAAATCGTGTTTGTCATCATTCCGTCATGAAAATTTCATGTACACGTCACGAATTCGCAACAGGCTTGAAATAATCGCCTCGTAGTATGCAGGGTACCGGGATGGAAGTGAAGAGTTGTCCCATCCCGGCCTTCCAATTTTTCGATTGATTGCATACTCGAAAATGATCACTCTCAAGCCGTTCAAAGCTGTCACTCTCGCCGCCCTTATCGCTGCCTCGACGCTCGCCGTCGCGCACGCTTCCACGATTACCGGTGCCGGCGCTTCGTTCCCCTACCCCGTTTATGCCAAGTGGGCTTCTGACTACAAGGCTGCTACCGGTAACCAGGTGAACTATCAGTCCATCGGCTCCGGCGGCGGTCAGCGCCAGATTATCGCGGGTACGGTTGACTTCGGCGCGTCTGACGATCCGATGTCCCCCGCTGAACTTGAGAAGCATAAGCTCGTGCAGTTCCCGGCCGTCATCGGCGGCGCGGTTCCGGTTGTTCACATCGCCGGTGTCAAGGCTGGCCAGCTCCGTCTGACCGGCCCCGTTCTCGCCGACATCTTCCTCGGCAAGATCAAGATGTGGAATGACGCCCAGATCACGAAGCTGAACCCGGGCCTCAAGCTCCCGGCCTCCCCGATCGTTGTGATCCACCGCGCTGACGGTTCCGGCACCACGTTCCTCTGGACCGACTACCTCTCCCAGGTCTCCGCTGACTGGAAGTCGAAGGTCGGTGCCGGCAAGGCTGTGAAGTGGCCGGTGGGCCAGGGCGGCAAGGGCAACGAAGGTGTTGCCGCTTACGTCGGTCAGCTGAATAACTCGATCGGTTACGTCGAATACGCCTACGCGAAGCAGAACCACCTCGCCTGGACCCAGCTCCAGAATAAGGCGGGCAAGTTCCTGCAGCCGTCCGGTGACGCCTTCGCCGCTGCCGCTTCGAACGCCAAGTGGAACAGCGTGAAGGGCATGGGTGTGTCGCTTGCTAACACCGACGGTGCCAAGTCCTGGCCGATCACCTCCGCCACCTTCGTCCTCCTGCAGCAGACCCAGACGAAGCCTGATCAGGGCCGCGCTGTCCTGAACTTCTTCGACTGGTCCTGGAAGCACGGCGGCAAGGCTGCTGAAAAGCTCGACTACGTGCCGCTGCCCGCCGCTGTCACGACCCGCATCCGCGCGATCTGGAAGTCGGACCTCAAGGCTGCTGACGGAAAGCCGCTGGTGAAGTAATTCCCTATCCGCCCCTGAGACCGACCCGCATCTGTCGGACCCTCAGGGGCGGTTTTCCGTATCTGGCTCTTCTCTCATCTCTATGATTACCAAATCCACGCTCGCAGACACTGGCTTCGAGAACCTCTCCCGGTTCGCGGCCATTTTTGTGTTTCTGCTCCTCGCGGCGATTCTCGTGTCCCTCGGGTTCGAGAGCCGCGACACCATCAATCAGTATGGGTTCTCCTTCCTCACCTCGTCCGAATGGGACCCGGTGCAGGATATTTACGGAGCGCTCTCGCCGATTCTCGGCACACTCATCACCTCAGCCATCGCTCTTCTCATCGCGGTTCCGGTGTCTTTCGGCATCGCGGTTTACCTCACTGAACTCGCTCCGGTCTGGATCCGCAAGCCCTGCAGCATCGCGATCGAGCTTCTCGCCGCAGTTCCTTCCATCATTTACGGTATGTGGGGTCTCTTCGTCTTCGCGCCGCTCTTCCAGACGTACGTGGAACCGTGGCTGATCGAAGGCCTTGGGTCGCTCCCCGTGATCGGGAAGTTCTTCTCCGGCGCGCCGTTCGGCATCGGTCTTTTCACGGCCGGTCTCGTCCTCTCCATCATGGTGATTCCGTATATCGCCTCCATCATGAAGGAAGTGTTTGACATGGTGCCCCCGCTCCTCAAGGAATCCTCCTACGGTATCGGCTGCACCACCTGGGAAACGATCTGGCATGTGGTGCTCCCCTACACCCGCGCCGGTGTCATGGGCGGCATCATGCTGGGCCTTGGCCGCGCGCTCGGTGAAACGATGGCCGTGACCTTCGTGATCGGTAACTCCTTCGCGCTCCCCACCTCGATCTTCGACCCCTCGAACTCGATCGCCTCCGCGCTCGCGAACGGCTTCAACGAAGCCGCTGGGCTGCAGAAGTCCGCTCTGATTGAACTCGGTCTGATCCTCTTCCTTATTACGACGGCGGTTCTCGCAGCCTCCCGTCTGCTTCTCTTCCGCCTTTCCCGCAAGGAGGGCCGCGCATCATGACGCAATCTCACGCAACTGACTATACGAGCGCCGCGAATTACGAGGCCTCGGTGAACCGTGACGAGGAGGCCCGTAAGCGGATCCTCGCGCGCGAAGCGACTTTCCCGCTTCGCTCCGCCACTGACCGCCTGATGAAGATTCTCGCGTTCGGTGCCATGGTGTTCGGTCTCTTCTGGCTCGTGTGGATCCTCGTGACCCTCGTCCAGAACGGTGTCGGCGCGATGTCACTCACGCTCTTCACGGCTGAGACGCCTCCCCCAGGAGCCGCGGGCGGCCTGAAGAACGCGATCGTGGGTTCTGTCCTCATGGCGACCTTCGGTACGCTGATCGGCACGCCGATCGGTATTCTCGCCGGCATCTACCTCTCGGAATACGGGAAAGGCGGCTGGCTCGCTCCGGCGACCCGCTTCCTGAATGACGTGCTGCTGTCTGCCCCGTCCATCGTCCTTGGCCTCGTGGTGTACGCCGTGGTTGTGGCCCCGTCCGGTCACTATTCCGGCTGGGCCGGCGCGATCGCGCTCTCCCTCATCGTGATCCCGGTGGTGACCCGTACGACGGATAACCTCCTGCAGCTCGTTCCGAATAACCTCCGCGAAGCCGCGATCGCTCTTGGGTGCCCGAAGTCGAAGATGATTCTCTCTGTCATCTGCCGCGCCGCGAAAGCCGGCATTGTGACAGGCGTCCTCCTCGCTGTTGCCCGTATTTCCGGTGAAACGGCTCCGCTCCTCTTCACCGCGCTTTCGAACCAGTTCATGAGCTGGAACATGAATGCCCCGATGGCAAACCTCCCGGTGGTGATCTACCAGTACGCAGCCTCGCCGTTCGATGACTGGAAGCAGCTCGCCTGGGCCGGTGCCGCGCTCATCACGTTCCTTGTTCTCGCAATCAACATTTCGGTCCGCCTTCTCTTCAGAAACCAGACGAACCGCAAGTAAACCCATTTGGATATTGACAACATGACGAATACTCAGACTATGGTTCCCCCCGCGATGCCGGGCGAAGTGGACGAGGAAGAAGTGAAGATTGCCGTGAATAACGTCAACTTCTGGTACGGCGGTTTCCACGCGATCCACGACGTATCGATGCCGATCATGGCGAACAAAGTGACGGCCTTCATCGGACCGTCCGGCTGCGGCAAGTCGACGCTGCTTCGTATCTTCAACCTCATGTACCGCATGTACCCGGGTCAGCGGGCGGAAGGCGAAGTGATGCTGGACGGCGAAAACCTCCTCACCACGAAAACGCCTCCGGCCCTTATCCGCGCCCGCGTCGGCATGGTGTTCCAGAAGCCGACCCCGTTCCCGATGAGCATCTATGACAACATCGCGTTCGGCGTGAACCTCTTCGAGAAGCTCTCAAAGAAAGACATGGATGAACGTATTGAGTGGGCGCTCACGAAGGCGGCCCTCTGGAACGAAGTGAAGGATAAGCTTGATCAGAGCGGCTACGGTCTCTCTGGCGGCCAGCAGCAGCGTCTCTGCATCGCGCGCGCCATTGCCGTGAAGCCTGAAGTGCTGCTGATGGACGAGCCCTGCTCCGCCCTCGACCCGATCTCCACAATGAAGATTGAGGAGCTCGTGACGGAACTGAAGCGTGACTACACGGTCGCGATCGTCACCCACAACATGCAGCAGGCTATGCGCTGCTCGGACTACACCGCTTACATGTACCTCGGCCGCCTCGTTGAATACGGCGAGACGAACCAGGTCTTCAATCATCCGCGCCAGAAGGAAACGGATGACTACGTGAGCGGCCGCTTCGGCTAGTCAACCGGTTTCGGCTGAGAGGAGCCCTGCCGCAGGAGTGCGGCCCTGGAACCCGGAAGGACTCGCGTCCTTCCGGGTTCCTCGTTTCGGGGACCGGTCAGAACCCCTTCTTACCCCATTTTCCGGGCGTCCCGGTGCGTTTTTCCGTGTATCAAAAGTCTCTCATAAAACGAATAAAACCGATTCTTAAATAATGCTTAAACAATTGAAATTGCAACAATAAAAAAGCCTCGCATTATTTAAACCGACGCCTATAATCGATATTAACAGTGAACGGATACTCCTCGCGGAGCGGCGGAGGAGCTGCCCGGGAAACCCCTCTCTTCCCGCCTCCCCTGCCGCTCCGTCTATGTGAAAAGGAATTGAGCATGAACGTCTATGACTTCAGCGGCAAAACCCCGAAAGGGGAAAAATCGCTCCGCGACTACGAAGGGAAAGTCCTTCTCATCGTGAACACCGCGAGCAAGTGCGGCTTCACGCCGCAGTTTAAGGAGCTCGAAGACCTCTACCTGAAGTACAAGGATCGGGGTCTTGAGGTGCTTGGCTTCCCCTGCAACCAGTTCGCGGAGCAGGATCCGGGGACGGACGCCGAAATCCATGAGTTCTGCCAGCTGAATTACGGGGTGACGTTCCAGGTATTCGGAAAGGGTGACGTCCGGGGTGAAAACGCCCAGCCGCTCTTTAAGTGGCTGACGTCTCAGAAGGGCTTCAAAGGGTTTGACGAAAGCCACCCGATCGCGAAGATCCTCGAAGGGGTTCTTAAAGAAAAATTCCCCGAGTATCTCGAGGGGGACGGCATCAAGTGGAACTTCACGAAGTTCCTGATCGACCGCGAGGGGAACGTCGTGGATCGGTTTGAGCCGACGACAGTGCCTTCCGCGATCGCGCCTGAAATTGAGAAGCTGCTCTGAAGCGTGGCTTGAAGTAAGAAAGATCTCTGTGGTGGGACCTTCCCGTTAACCGGGAAAGGACGGGGAACCGGACTAATCAACCGGTTCCCCTTTTTTGCGCCATGAAGCTTGAGATGCCGGGCTCCGGGGCTCAGCCCGGAACCCGCTTTTCCTCTCTCAGAAGAGGATCTTCGCGCCGACAAACGCCCCGGCGTTCCAGTAGCTGTGGGAGCCGGCCTGATAGAGCGCCGCGCCCCAGAGGTTGACGTTCTTCGAGACCTTCCCTTCGATCCCGAACTTCACTTCGCCGAAATTCCGGGTGCCCACGATGTGATCCTTGACTCCGTCGTAGACCACGCCGAAGTTCTTCGTGTCGTGGTACCAGTTGAGGGTGAGATAAGGCTTGATCGCGCGGCCCGTCTTCGGGTTCGTGAAGAGGTGATACGCGGTCGCGCCGATACGGGTGCGGACGTTCCCGGCACCGGTTCCCTGAACCGTAAAGTTTTCGGCGTCGACATGTTCATCGGCCCGGACCCCCATGCGCACAACTTGAGCCTGGAGCTGGAGCCGCGTCGCGTTCTGGGTTCCGCTCGCGCTCACCCAGTCCTTCAGCCCAAACGTGTAGCCGGCTTCGAGTGACCCGGTCCAGCCTTTCGAGTGATACTCTTCTTCGGCCGCACTGCTCGCGTGGACCTTATCCGTGAAGTGCTGGTAAATCATCCAGAGATCCGCGTACGGCCCGGTCGCTTCCGGCTTGTCATTCATGTAGGTCGCGTAGAAGCCCGCCGAATAGCCGGAAAGCTTCCCCTTCGACGTAAGTCCGATGTCACTCGACCGCGTCTTCGTGCTCTGATGCGCGTAGCCGCCCATGAGACCGACGTGGAACCGATGGTCACCGGACCCCGGCCACGTGACGAGGTCACCGCCCACCTGCACGACACCATACGTGCCGCGGTTAGTCAGCTGATCGTCGTACATATTGGTGTGGTTCTTCCCGCCCTGCATCCGGATCCAGACGTTTCCGGATTTTTTCTGGCTCTTCAAGGCGTCCGAGTAGCGCGTTTCACCCAGCCTGTCGTAAAGCGACGTCGTGAAGAGTGTGTTCGACGCGAGCATATTCGCGGCGTAGCTTCCGAGTTCAGGCTTCACATAGTGAATAGTGGGATCTGTCGGATCTACTGCTGGAATAACATCCGGCTGGACCGGATCGGGATCGTCAATCGTTTTCGGAAGAATGATCTTCGCGGCGTCCGGATCCCGCTGACTCGTGAGGTACCAGTCGCTTCCGATCTTCTTCAGCTCATAGATATAAGCGCCGGCCGTAAGGCGGTTCGATTCCGGTTTCGTGAAGACCGCGTCAGACGTTCCCGCCACCTGGACCACCTTGATGCCGTCAACCGTCTGGCTTCCCCAGCCGGACACCTTGGTAAAAACGAGGTTCGCGGTGCCGGAGGTGTTTCCGTTCACGGTGATTTCGTCATGCGCCGACGCGTCACCCTGAAGCACAGTGCTCATGTTCACGGTACCGCCGTCAGCCGAATAATCGCCGTCTATCGTGAGCGTAGTACTCGTGAAGCCGGTCGACGCGGCCGCCGGGAAGTTGATCGTGCCGGACGACTGCTTGAGGGTCGTGACTTCGGACGCCGCCGCCATATTCCAGACCGCGGACGCGTCCGTGAATTCCAGATCCGTTGTGCCGCCGGAAAGCGTTGAGGTGCCGTTCCAGGTGCCGCCGAGCGACGTAGTGACCGCCGCGCCGTTTGAAGAGGTAAGATTCCCGTTCACCGTAGTGCCCGGTTCAAAGGACTCAATCACCTTGGTGCCAGAGCCGGTCCCCGACACATCGCCATTCAGGACCGCGGAACCCATGAGGAAAAGCCCGGCGGTGCCGCCCGCGGACGCCGTCGTTGTTCCATTGATTACGCCTTCATCCTCAGCGACCCGGTAAAGTATGGAATTCGCGTCTTTCACCGTGTAGTCGCCTGTCGCGGTCGCCGAATCACTGACCGCGATCTCGCCTAACGCGCCGCCTGACACATTCATATTTCCTGTGTAGGATGCGGTGCCGCTGCCATTCATGCTGAACGTTGAGGGAACGCCGCCTGAGGACTGGCCGGTAACGGTGATGTTCCCCTTCATAGCGGAAGCCGCTTCGAAGACGCCGTAGATATGACCGCCATCCTCGACTGTTGAGTCACCGGTATATGTTGAATTTTCGGTGAAAGTAAACGTAATAAGGCTTCGGTAGTTGTCGTTCTGATCCGACTCGTGATCCGGCGCGATGCCGGTCGCATGAAGATCGCCGGTCAGGGTCGAGTTCCCGGCAAGCGAAAGCGACGTGGACGCGCCTCCGGAAGACGTAAAGTCCGCGGTCACTGACGCCGTGTCCTGTGCCTGAACCACGACAAAACTCCGGAAATCCTGCGACACCACGCTGGTTTTGTCCTGGTCCGCGGCGATCGGTCCCATCACCGCGTCGCCGTGAAGCGTGATCGCGACAGAACTCCCGCCTTCGCTCTTCACGTTATTCGCTTTGAGATATGAGCCGGTGCCGGTTTCATAAATCCCCACGTAGCTCGCCTGGCTCGCCGTGATGTCTCCGTTTACCTTGACGCTTGTCGCCATCTGACCGCTGTTGACCGAGACATTGCCGCCCATGGCCATAATGGAGGACAGATCGGCGTCATTCAGTATCTCGATTGGGCTATTTCTGGCCTCGATCGTGACGGAACCGGCATTCCCGCTGCCGTCATCCATCGTCATGATCACCGGAATTTCTCCGTTAGGGTATTGATTACCATTGAAGCTCAGCAGCTGAACGCCAGTTCCGTTGGGGTCGAGTGATGTGATGTGGACAGAACCGCCAAAGGCATATATGGAACCACCGCCCTTCGTTTCCATAGCATCATTCTCTTCGCCATCCCCCCAGACTTTGACGCTGCCGGCCTGAAGCGTTACAGACCCTCCGTACGTATAAATTCCCGCGGTCCCGATACCGTGCGAAACCACAGAGATACTGCCTTCACTTCCGTTCTCGCCTGAACCGGATACTTCAACTCTTCCTTCATTAACGTAAATTCCATACGCCATGGAAGAGATGACGGTTTCGGAAGCCCCCTCTATCCTGAGCACAGAGGGGGCAGACTCAAGGTCAATCGCGTTCCCGGAAGGAGCTCCCGCGAGGGACTGGATCACCGCCTTCCCGCCATTCAGCTTCAGGGTCACATTGGATCCTGCTGTGGCATCATCTGATCCGTGTTCTCCAGTATCAGTAGCTTGGATCGTCGAACCATTGCCATCCGAGGTTGTCAGCGTCAGATCTCCCCCGATCGTCGCGGTCACGGAAGAACCGTAACTCGTTTTGATCGCGACTCTCGGGACCGTGACAGACAGATCACCCGCGATATTAAGCGTAATGTCAGACCCCGGGTAAGCGCTGTTTGTGGCGATACCGCTGTAAGTCTGATACAGATAATCGGAGGTGCCATCATCCGTGATGGTGAGAGATTTCGCGGTCACCGTGATGCCGCCCTCCGCTCCCGGTTCGACCGGGGCGTGGATCACATCGGAGGCCGGTGTATCACTGGTGTAGTGAATCTCAATATCCGTGTCTGGCTCATTTATTGATGTGGATATCCGCGTGAGAGTTTCCGCGCCCGCGCCTGACGCCATCGCGAGAAGCGCGGCAGCGACCGCCGCGGTCACGGCTTTCCCAGTCAGTCTGATGGTTTCTGCGTGTCTCATGGTCTTTTTCCTCTGTTTTTCGGAATCCGTTTCTGAAATCAATGGAATCCTTTTCTCAGTCTCCGTTCAGATGGCTGTCTGAAACGGATTCACGGTTTTGATCTCTCAGCCATTCATCCGCGCTGAATGAAACCGCGCGGCCGGTTCAGAATCGGAAAACATCGCGGAACTGACCGCTCTTTGGCCGGAAGACTGATGGATGTCATAAAGGAGGCGTCGATCGAAATCACCGAAGCGCCTCCTTTTCTGAAGAGGACCGGGCAGCCGGGGCACCAGACACCCTGCCCTCTTCTCAGGTCAGAAGAGCACCTTTGCCCCGATAAAGGCACCGGCGTTCCAGTAGCTGTGAGAACCAGCCTGGTAAAGGGCCGCACCCCAGAGGTTGACGTTCTTAGAGACCTTCCCTTCGATCCCGAACTTCACTTCGCCGAAGTTCCGCGTTCCTTCGATCCGGTCCTTCACGCCGTCATACACAACCCCGAAGTTCTTCGTGTCGTGGTACCAGTTGAGGGTGAGATAAGGCTTGATCGCGCGTCCAGTCTTCGGGTTCGTGAAGAGGTGGTACGCGGTCGCGCCGATGCGGGTGCGGACGTTCCCGGCACCGGTTCCCTGAACCGTGAAGTTTTCGGCGTCGATATGTTCATCGGCGCGGACCCCCATGCGGATCACCTGAGCCTGGAGCTGGAGGCGGGTCGCGTTCTGCGTACCGCTCGCGCTCACCCAGTCCTTCAGACCAAACGTGTAGCCTGCTTCAAGAGAACCGGTCCAGCCTTTCGAGTGGTAACTTTCCTCACTCGCGTTGCTCGGATTCACCTTATCCGTGAAGTGCTGATAGAGCACCCAGAGGTCGGCGTAAGGCCCTGTCGCTTCCGGCTTGTCATTCATGTAGGTCGCGTAGAAGCCGGCCGAATAGCCGGAAAGCTTCCCCTTCGACGTGAGCCCGATGTCGCTTGACCGGGTCTTCGTGCTCTGATGCGCATAGCCGCCCATGAGACCCACATGGAACCGGTGGTCACCGGAACCGGGCCACGTGACGAGGTCGCCGCCCACCTGCACGATTCCATACGTGCCGCGGTTCGTCAGCTGATCGTCGTACATGTTGGTATGGTTCTTTCCGCCCTGCATCCGGATCCAGACGTTCCCGGACTTCTTCTGGGATTTCAGAGCGTCTGAGTACCGCGTCTCGCCAAGGCGGTCGTAAAGCGACATCGTGAAGAGCGTGTTCGACCCATAGAGGTTCGCGGCGTAGCTCCCGAGCTCCGGCTTCACGATGTGCGTGGTCGGATCAGTGGGGTCGGTCGCCGGCAGCACATCCGGCAGCACATCATCGCCAGACGCCGAATTATTGGACAGATCATCGGTCGGTGTCACGGACGGATTGTCCGTGGTATTGGAGTATGTGTGCGGAAGCATAACCGTTTTGGCGTTCGGATCCCGCTCGCTCGTGAGGTACCAGTCGTTACCGACCTTCTTCAAATCGTAGATATAGGCACCGGCCGTGAGGCGATTCGAGTCCGGCTTCGTGAAGACCGCGTCAGAGGTCCCCGCCACCTGGACCACCTTGATGCCTTCAATCGTTTGGCTGCCGTACCCCGACACCTTCGTGAACACGAGGTTCGCGGTGCCGGACGTGTTCCCGTTCACGACGATCTTGTCGTGCGGCGACGTGTCACCCTGGAGCACCGTGCTCATGTTCACGGTACCGCCGTCAGCGGAGTAATCGCCGTCAATCGTAAGCGTGGTGCCCGTGAAGCCGGTCGAGGGAGCCGCCGGGAAATTGATCGTGCCGGAAGACTGCTTGAGACTCGTGACTTCAGAATTCGCGGCGATATTCCACACCGCGGACGCGTCCGTGAATTCCAGATCCGTCGTGCCGCCAGAGATCGTCGATGTGCCGTTCCAGGTACCGCCGAGCTGCGTTGTCACCGCGGCGCTGTCAGACGACGTGAGATCCCCGTTCACCGTGGTGCCGGGGTAAAACACTTCCGTCACTTTGGTGCCCGTTCCGGTGGCCGTCACATCACCATTCAGGATCGCTGTGTCCCCGAGGTAGACCGCTGCCGTCGCGCCGGCAGACGCGTCAACATTACCCGTGAGGACGCTTTCACCCGACCCCATCAGATAGAGCAGCGTTTTATCGTCTTTCGCGGTAAAGTCGCCGTCAGCCTTCACCGTATCGGTCACCCAGAGCTCAGCCATGGCGCCGTCAGAGAGACTCATGTTGCCGGTAAAGGATCCTGTGCCGCTGCCATTGAAATTCCAGGTTGACGGAATATCCCCTGATGACCGGCCTGAAACATTCACATCGCCTTCCATCGTGGCAGCGCCTGAGAAGGTTCCGTAAATATGACCGCCATCCGTCACGGTCGACGTGCCTTTATAGGCGCTGTTCTCATAGAGCGACAGCGTGATGCAGCTCCGGGTCATATCGTCGTCTTTCGATTCATACCCGGGCGCGATCCCAAAAGAATTCAGATTACCGGTCAGAGTCGAATTGCCCGCAAAGGAAAGACCGGATAAGGCACCCTGGGTTGTGGTCACATTCGCGAGCGCCTTCCCCGTATCAGCCCCCTGAATCACCAGGTAGCTCTCTTGCCCGTCGACCGTCGCTTCCGAAGTCCCGCCGCTGAGCGACGTGTAAGCCGCGTCGCCATGCAGCACAACGTAGGTTGAGCTCGAAGCCGTAGTGGTGATCTTATCCGCCTTCAGGTAAGAACCCGTTCCGGTTTCATAAATACCGACACTGCTTTTGTCATCATTGGTGACATTGCCGTTCACCCGGACGCCAGTAGCCATCTGCGAGGGGTTAATGGCAACGCTGCTCTCCCCGCTGGTCGTAATTACCTGACCGCCCGCCTGATTGAGGACCTCGATCGGGCTGTTCTGCGCCTGGATCGTAACACCGCCCTTTTGCCCGGCATAGATAGTGGGAACCTGCGCATTGAGATTATCTGAGGCGGGCGCGTTACTGTATACCTGAACCCCAGTTCCATTCGCGTCTAGAGAGGTCAGGACAACATTGCCACCTATAGCGGCGACGGCGTCAGAAGTTTGATTAAGGTTTTGAACCTTCACGCTCCCGGCCTGAAGGGCAACCATTCCGCTACCCATTGACATAACGGCATAAGGAGTGCCCACTCCCGTGCTTTCAACAACCACACTGCCGCCCGCGCCGCCCTTCCCGGAGCCGAAAATATCCACTTCACCTGCGTAGTTAGCGATGGCGACGTATGTAGAAGAAATCGTGGTCTTGGAAGCCCCCTCAATTTTCACTGTAGCGGACGACGAATCCGTCTCGATACCGAAACCATCCGTAGTAATTGAGGCTTCGCCGCCATTAAGCGTGAGGAGAATGCCACGGTCAATGGTCGCGTCGTGCTCTCCCGCAGATGCATAGAGCCCCACTCCACCGCCAACAGGCGTTGTTTTCACGGTCAGATTGCCGCCGATTGTGCCGTCGATATTGTTGTTATTCGATACCTGAAGGGCGTTCCCCCGCGCGGTAACGGACACGTCACCTGTGATAGCCAGATGTACGCCGCCCGTTGACGGATCTTTCCAGGCGGAGGTCCCCACAAATCCTCCGTTAGTGGTGATTCCAAGGCCATTACGCGAGCCGGAAGTGGAGTAGCCTTCCGTCGTCTCATTGGTAACGGTGAGGGAATTAAGTGTCAGCGTCATGCCGGTCGCCTGAGCATCGCGATCCTCGGGCATCACCGGAGGCTGTGTGACAAAAGTGTCAGCAGTCTGATCTGTGTATGTCACAACCGCGTCGGTCGTGGGACTATCGATAGATTCGGTGATCCGATCGTAATTCACCTGATCCGCGGCCGCCGCGCCTGAAGCGGCGAGGAGCGCCGCAGCAACGGCAAGCGCGACTGCCTGTCTTTTTGCGTACGGTTTCTGCTCTGTCATGGTCTGCCTCTCTTATAAGTAAGGATCGGTTCTGTCGAGAACCTGATCCGATTTCTGTTCCCGTGCCGGTAAACCGCGCTGACACCGGGAAATGGTTAAAAGGCCTGCAAGTCAGTCAATCCGCCCCGCGCGAGGGACTCTCAGAACCCCGATCCGCGAAACACCGCGTTCTCCGAAATGTTCGGAATTCTTAAAGATCCGAGGCGCGTAAAAATTGCGTAAATAATTGCAAATTTCAATTCGATATTATCAAATAGCAATTCATTTGTAATATCTTGTAATGATTTTTGGGTAGCAAACCTCATTAATTTGTTGCTTTTACGCTACAGATTGAGACAACTGAAGAAAAACGTTCCCAAAAACCTTAATGACAAATCCGTAGTGAAAAGACCCACTGCGGATATTTTTCTGCCATGAGGATTGGGAAAGACCGCCGGTCCTGGGGCTTCTTCAAGGGAAAAGCCTCAGCCGCCTGGCCCGGAAACGGGATTTCGCCGCGATGTAGGTGCCGAAAGTCCGGGCACCAGGGCGAAGGGAGGAAAGGATGGGGGCGGGGCTGCCGCCGGAGATCAGCGACGCGGCATCGACCGTGTCAGCAAGGATCTCCTGGAACCCGGTAGGCCGGGTGGAGCCTGAAGCCGCCGCGGGAGGCGCGGCAGCGGCTGTCTTTTGAGACAGCCTGATGGTATCTGTGTGTCTCATGGTTTTCTCGTTCTTTTTATCTATCTGGCTTTGTTTTTCATGAACGCTGACACCTTCTGACAGCCTCCCCCCGGTCTGCGTTCCGGAGGGGTGACTTTTGCTTCACAAATTTTGAAATATGTCATCCTGCTTGACAATATTTCATAACTTCGAAGCGGTGTCATCGACACGAAAATAAACATTCTTTTATTGCATTATTTTCCAAATCTTCCTGTTTTTCAATACCAGACGACCATATATGGTATAAGCCTTTACTAACAAAAGATCTCGAAAGACTTTTATTTGTGTTTCACAAACGATAAAAGTTGACAGGAGTTAACAGAACAAGTTAACTAAAGATGTCAATCAATCAAACAACGGGAATGGGCCGATACTGATTTTCAACGCAGGCTTAATTACTAGGTCTTATGGGGGAAATCAGGCGTTTTCCGTCAGAACCGGAAACTTCGGGTCTGATCCCTTTACGGCAGAAAACCGAAACGGGGCAGTTAACAGCCGCCTGGGTTTACCGTAATCGCCCGGAGCCTGAAAGCGTCTCTTTGATAAAAATCATCAATCAGCCGGGATCTGCGATGATCCGCCGTCAAAAGATCGGAAAAGAGTAAAGAGAAATGGAAGGACGAAAACCGCCTCTCTCCCCACCGGGACAAAAAAAGCCGGGGCGTGAGCCCCGGCAGGAAGAGAAAAGGAAGCGGATTCCACATTCAGAAGAGTTTCATGTCCAGGGAATCCGCTTCAGACTCCAAAGGATCTGGATCGTGTTCTGACCCTCAGAAGAGAATCACGGTTGCGGCAAGCGCCACAATGAGCCCCGCGAAGCACGGGATCCAGGTGCGGCGAACCACGGCGAGCGGCGACACCCCGGCAAAGCCCGCGACAATAATGATCACTCCAGCGACAGGCGACACCGGGCGGAGGAATTCACTTGCGAGCTGCAGCATCATGGCGAGCACCGTGGGGTCGCCGCCGAACCCAGCTGCCACGGTCGGCGCGATCGGGACGAGTCCCGTGAAGGACGCGACACCAGACCCCGTGAGCACCGTCACAATGCCGATCACGGCGGAAAGCACGAGACCCGTGCCCATCATTCCGAACCCCGCGGACTTCGCGGCGTCAATCATGAGACCGACGAGGCCCGCGTTCTTCAGACCGTCTGCGAAAAGCGCCGCGACAAAGATGAGACCCACCACGCTCTGCATCATGTGGCCCATGCCTTTGAACATCGCGAAACCGTCCTGGAAGCACGCCTGGAGGTTCCGGCGGTGCAGGAGGTCGACGAGGATCCCGAACACCCAGCCGATGAACATCGCGATCGCGACATCGAGCACCACGGTCTTATAGACCATCTTGTTAAAGATGAAGAGAAGGACAAGCGGCACAAGCGGGAGGAGCGCATAGTACCCGGGGAGGTTCGCCGCGCGGCGGGTCTTTTCCTCCACCACCTTCGGGTCGATCGAGAGGAGCGACCCCGTCGCCTTATCCCGCTTATCGAGGTAATTCTGGACAATCACGTGGACCACGGCGGTGACGAGAATCGCGGGGATCGCGACCGGCAGCTGATACTGGATCAGGTAGGTCATCGGGTCGACACCCGCGGTGTGAGCGGAAAGCACCGCGATCGCGGAACTCGGCGCGTAGCTGATCACGAGGACACTGCCGATCACGGCGGCCGCGGCGACCCCGGAAATCCCGATCCCGATAAGCAGCGGGTAGACCGACACCGCGAGCAGCATCGCCATGCCGGCGGCGGACGTCACCACGAGCCCAAGGAAGTTTCCAAGGATAAAGACCGCGCCCATGATGAGGTACGGGTTCCGGAGCCGCTGAAGGGGTTTCAGGCACACGGCGACGAGCTTATCCGTTGCCCCGATCTGATCCATATAGGCCGCGAAGCCGCCCGCGACGAGAATGATGAAACCGGTCGTCGCCGCCTGGTGGCGGGAAAGCGCGGAGAGGAGCCCGAAGAGGTCAAAACCGATAAAGCCGGTGCCGTGGGCGCCCTTTGGCATCAGATCGGTGACGCCCCCGAGAATCGCGATGAGGTTCAGCGCGATGCCGGCGAAAAGCAGAAGAATATTCACCTGCAGCTTCTTCACGATTCCGACGCCAGTCAGAATCACGACGAGAAGCGCGAGATACGGCATGATGTCATGCATGACGAGTTATCTCCGAATGGATTCAGAAACGGTGAACAATGCCGGCTGAGAGTTCCGTGCCGGTGAGGTTCGAGCGGTCAAGGGTGTTTTTCAGATCCTGACGGACCCAGCCGAGATCCGCGTAGAGGTCGGTGCGTTTGGAGAGCGCATAGTCGTAGCCCACGTGGGCGGAATAGCGGACGACGTCTGTCGTGTTCGAGCCATCTCCCTCACCCTTCGCGTAGCCTGCGCCGACCTTCGCTTTGCCGCCGAACATCGGCCACTGGACCGCGGCGAGGACGCCGAAACCGTTGGTATTTCTTCCCGGTGCCTGAGCTGATCCGGGTCTGATAGTCGGAACCCACCGTATTAAAGGCGCTGTGCTTAAAGTACTGCGCAAAGATATAGGGCTTGATGAAGCCGAAGTCGTAGTTCGCGGCGAGGTTCACGGTCCAGGGGTCGTCATAAAGCTTCGAGTCCGCGGTATTCAGATGAATCATGTCAGCAAGCGCGAGCGCCGTGAGTGCGCCCTGCTTATAGCGGACGGCGGCCGCCATCATGCGGTCCTTGTCGTTCATTCCGGTGCCTTCCTGACCCGACATCGCGAATGAATACTGCGCGTGGAACGTGAAGCCGCGGTAGTTCGGGGACACGTAGGTGACGGAGTTATCGACCGTGAGGTAATTCCCCGTCGTGATGTACTTAAGACCCCCGATAAAGTTACTCATCAGCGTCCCGAAGGGATACATGGCGGTGCCCGCGAGCACGGTGGACCCGACCGGGCTCTTCAGCTGCCCCACCTTGCCGACCGTCACACGGCCATACCGCCCGGACACCCAGAGGGAAGACTCTCGGGCCCAGAAGCTCGAGTCTTGGAGCGTGCCGTCGTCCGCTTTGAACTGATCCTCGAGAATAAAGCCGACTTTATTGCCGCTCCCAAGATCCTCAACGCCTTTCAGGACGAAGCGGGAGCCGTTTCTCTGCCCGCTCTTCAGCTGGAAAAGAGCCTTTCCGTCATTCGCGTTCGACGCGTCGCCGGACGACCGGGAAACGGAAAGCCCCATATCAACGAGGCCATAAAGCGTGACACTCGGCGCGGCAAGCGCCGGGGCGGACACGAAAGCGGCAGAAGCGGCGGCAGCGAACGCCGCGGTGAGCGCAGTGCGGTTCATAAAACTCTCTCCTTATTTCTGGGTAGCTGAAGAATCGTTTTTCTCTTCCGAACGACCTAGTCCGGATGCTCTTAAGGATCGAGGATTTTCCGCTTTGCAACAATGGCAATCAGATTAAAGTTTCTTTGTAAAAAAGAACAAAACCGCACAGAACGGTGAACGGACGCCCGATTCCCGCCCTACTCCATCACATTCCGGATCACTTCGGCGCATTCGGCGAGGAGCGGCTCCACATTCGCGCGGTACTCGTCGATAAACGTACGGACGCGCTTCAGTTTCACGAGGTCGGGCCGCGTGTAGATGTAGCAGGCCTGACGCGGATAACTCCAGTCGCGGAGCACGGGGATCAGTTCTCCTTTAGCGAGTTCCCGGTAGCAGTGAAGGTCTCCGAGATCCGGAGCGATACCGGCGCCGATCAGCGTCGCGGACTTCGCGGAGAGTGCCGAACTGAAGACGATATCCCGCTTAAAGCGCACCGCTCGGTGTTCGCTCCCCCGCATCAGCTGCTGCCCCACGGTGCCGAGTCTGAGCGGGCTCTTAAACCGGATCCCCACATGGTCCGCGAGATCCTCAGGCGTCTTCGGCATTCCGTAGCGGGCGATGTAGGTGGGTGACGCGCAGCAGATGAATCCGGCGTCTCCGTACCGGATCTGGACGAAGTTCGAGTGCGTGGGGTCCGGGCCGTATGACATCACGACATCGAGCGACCCCGCGGGGTATGAGAAATCAATCGGAATCCCGCCGAGATACTCGCTCACCTCAAGCTGAATCTCCGGGTACCGGCGGCCGAATGAGACAAAAAACGGCATCAGGAACCCCTGAAGGAGCGCGGGCGGCACGCCGACCCGGAGCACCCCCGACATCGCGTCGGTGTTCGCGGCAAGGCCCGTCACCAGCTGATCGTGAAGCGTGATCATCTTTGTCGCGTACTCCAGCGCGAAGCGGCCGTTGTCCGTCAAAGTGAGCGGGAGCGAGCTCCGGTCAAAGAGCGAAATGCCGCCAAGCGACTTCTCAAGCCCCGACACAATGCGGCTGATGCTTGGGGCGTCCATCTCAAGCTCCGCGCTTGTTTCCGTAATGCTTCCGGTCCGCGCCACCGCGGCAAACACTTTCCAGCTTTCAAGATTGAGATCGCGTTTCATCGGGGAAGTCCTTTTCCGTCCGCTTCAGGCCGGGCAAGTGTCCGGCGGATGGCCTTGATTGTAGAAAAAAGCAAATTCTTTTTACAATACTTGTCATAGAAGACAAAACAAATCTTCTCCATACTGTCCTCAAACCCGGGCGGAAAGACCCGGTGTGAGACATCGTGAATTTTTGGAGAAGGAGAACACAGCATGGCGCTTGGCGTACCGTCAGTCGGCGAAGCCGGAAAGAAAGCGGATCTGGAGCCCTGGAGCGGGACACCCCCGCGGGACGAGTTTTATTGGCTCTCCGAAATCAATAAAGCCACCTTTGTGACGAATACCGCGGCGGGGCTCCTCGACCGAAAGTCGGTCGGTACCTGGTGCAAGGCGCAGGAGCGGGTAATCGAAACCGGGAACACCCCCGGGAATCCGCGCCCGAAGATGTATGTGCGCTACGAACCGCTCCTTATCAAGGAGGCTGGGATCGAGGTGACCCTCATTCACGCCGGGCGCTCGTCCCAGGACATGCATGCCACGTTTCAGCGCGCGATGATCCGCGATCAGATCGTGCGGATTATCCGGAATCTGAACGCCGCGCGATCCGCGCTCCTCACACTTGCCGATCAGAACCGGGACACCATCGCCCCCTGCTACACAAACGGGGTCGCGGCGCAGCCGAACAGCCTCGGCCACACCTGGCTCGGGCACCTTGAGGGGTTCCGCCGCGATATCGAGAACCTGAAGGAATTCTGGGCGCGTCTCAATCTCTCCCCCATGGGGACCACCGTGCTTAACGGCACCCCCTGGCCGCTCAACCGTCACGGGATGGCAAAGCTTCTCGGGTTTGAAGGGATCATTGATAACGCGTACGACGCGGGGCAGATCGCGGGGACGGACGTCGCGATTGAAGCGGAGCTGAAGCTCGTCGAGCCGCTCCTTCACGTGACGCAGTTCATTCAGGACGTGATGACGCAGTACGCGCAGCCGCGTCCCTGGATCCTTGTCTCCGCCACTTACGCTTCCACCGCGATGCCACAGAAACGGAACCCCGGCGCCCTGATCGATGTGCGCCGCGACGCGAACGAAGTGCTCGGCGAAATCTCGGGCATCATCTTCCGGGCCCACGACCTCGCGCCCGGGATGTACGACGCGAAGGATCAGCGAAGCAACGCGACACTGCTTTCTGACGCGGCGTCGGTCTTTGACGCGTTCGGAAAAGTGATCGGGCTTCTGAAGGTGAACCCCGACCGGGCGCTCGAGGAACTGAATCTCGACTGGACCGCGAGCCAGAATATCGCGGACGTGATGATGCAGGAGTTCGGGATCCCGTTCCGGGAAGGGCACCACTATTCATCAGAGCTCGTGACGTTCGCGAGAGCGCATGAGTACACGCCGATTACGCTTCCGTATGAAGACGCGAAGTCGCTCTACGAAACGATGGTGAAGAAAGAAGGACTCTCGCATATTCCGTCCAACTTCCCGTTCACGGAATCCGCGTTCCGGTCGCTTCTCGACCCGAAATCGATCGTGGAAGCCCGGCGGTCCGAGGGCGGCCCGCAGAAGCCCGAGCTCGATCGACTCTTCAAAGCGGCGGAACAGTCGCTCGAGACCGATACCGCATGGCTGGAGTCGAAAGTGAAGCTCCTCCGCGACGCGGAAATCAAGCTCAATTCAGCGTTCAAGGCTCTGGAAGACTGACCCCAGCATTCCGCCTTCTCTTTCAGATCCGTCGGAATCCGTAGAAGAATGGGCAGTTCCTAAACCCGAGGAGAGATAGCCGGGGAAGGAACTGCCCATTTTTACACCTGACTGTTTATGGTTTCTCAGGCTGCCTTGCGGATAAAGCGTTTCCAGACAAAGCACACTGCCATGATGACCAGCACTAGGAACATGAAACCGAAGGCCAGCTCACAGCACTGCGCCATGCTGAGGAACTTCCACTTCGGAATCAGGTACCAGGAATCCGAGCTGTTATACATATCGATAAACCACTGCTGCAGGCTCGAGAGCTGGACTCCATCCGGTACCACCGCGAGGTCGTACCCGCAGTCACCCGTCGGCTTAAACCAATCCGGCGCCCACTGTGCGAGCGGAAGATCAAACGGATAATGGGGGTCGGTTGAGCAGCCCTGCATGCCGAACATCGCGGTCGGATCGTCACTATGAATGGCGTGATGGATAGCAGCAAGCTTCACCGAGCACTTCAGACCGTAGATCGCGCCGGCAAAAGCAAAGACGTATCCCAGCACCTTCAGGATCAGATTCTTCGGATTGATGGCACAGAGCAGTCCGCCGATCGCCATCACAAGAAAACCGAACCGGATGTACACGCACTGTTCACAAGGGGCCATATAGAGCCACACCTGGAACATGTAGTGGGCCACCAGGACGAGAAGCACACAGACCGCTGCCATCAGAATCCAGGGCCACCGCATATCCTGCCAGTCGGCAATCGTCCCGATAGGATCCTGCCGCAGCTGATTGAACCATTTCATATCAGCTCCTCCCCTTACATCTTGGAGAGCTTCTGAATCAGGGCGACGAATCCATCAATGCTCTGAATGCTCTTTGTCATGATGAGCCACTTCCCGTTCACGACGTAAGCCGGGATGCCCTGAATCTTTGCCACGTCATAGACGGACTTCCAGGAATTCACGAGATTCTGCACAGCGGCAGTCTTTCTTTCCTTGGCGAATTCATCCGCGCTGATCCCCGTGGCTCCTGTGAGGGTTTCGATAAAGGCGGCTTCGCCCTTGGTCCAGCGTTCTCCCTTCCGGTGATAAGCGTGGTAGACAGCGTCCTTTGCCTTCTTGAAAAGAGAATCCTTGGCCTCAAGACTCCTTCCGGCCTTTTGGTCACGAAGAATGCACATTGCGAAAAATTCAGAGGCTGTGCGGCCATACTTGCCCTTGGTTTCGAGATGGCGCGGCTCAAAGGTCATCCCCATTTTCTCAATCATCGGGATCGCTTTGGGATCCACACCGATGTCATAGCGGTAGCAGAACGGGCAGTCGTAAGAGAAGACCTTGATCACATTATTTTTGCGGCTGGCGATCGGCTTGCTGAGACGGACATAATCCGTGCCTTCCTTGAAATTGTCGGCGAGAGCGGGAAGGGAGAAAGAGGCGGCAGCGGCAAAGGCAGCAGAGAAAAGAGTACGGCGTTGCATGATGAATGACTCCAGTGAACGCGGAGCAGTTGCTCCGCGGGGTTTCTTTTCGGAATGTCCCGCCGGCCTGACAAAAACAGAGCCTGGTCAGTGCCGGGGAAATTCCTCATTGGTTTAGGGTTGGATCGGAGACCGGGATCGGTCAGCGGGAAGCGCGAGAGGCGGTCTCCGATGAATCAGTCTGAGGGAGCGTCAGAAAGCGATCTTCGGATCAATCTTTTCAGCGCGATAGGGCATGTTCTTCTTCCCCATCATCTTGATCTTCATCTCGAGCTCGATCTTCTTTGTCTTGTAGTCAATGACATCAAAGGTCGATTCGATGGCCTTCTTCGACTTATCGAAAATGCCAGTCGACGAAGCGAAGATCTGCATGACGTCCTTCGATCCGTCGTAACGGATATTTCCGGTGACCGGCGCGTACCAAGCGAATCCCCGGTCTTTCCCGTATTCCCAGACCTGCTGGACTGTCATGTCCTTTTCATTGATCCGATACTCCACACCGCGGGAATATTTCATAGTCGGGAGGGCAGGCTGTTCGAGGTGACGGGCATCACCGTTATCAAAAACGATGAGTGTGCCGCGCGAGGTCAGACTTGCGGCGTGCTGCATCCACGGCCAGTCGAAGTCGGTGTTTTCACACCCGGCGTTATCGCAGGTAAGCGCCTTGCCGTGGCTGTCCACCGGTTTCAGGACTTTGTCCTTGAACTTCGCGGACCACCCCGCAGGCGTGCCGAGAATCCATTTCACCTGCTTATCGCGGCCGATCTTGATGACGCCCTGATGTCGGATGGAGAGGATGATGGAGTCATCCTTCGGATCGTACTCAATCGAATTCACGTGGGCCCAGTTGCGGCCGACTTCGATACCGGGAATGTCCATAAGCGGAGCATCGGGACGGGCCTCCGCGGTCTGACCGGCCTTCTTCGGATCAATCTCAATGCAGACCGCTCCCTGGTCAAGAGCGCGAAGAAGGTTATCGCGAAGAGGATCCAGAATCTCGGGGAGATTCCATTCATCCACCAGATCCCCATCGGCATTCACTTCAATGATCTGATCGCGGATCGTATTGACAACGACGCCATCCGGACGCTTGTAGTTTCTCTTGCCGACACGAAGCAGGAGGTCGCCGTTCGGCATCTGAATCTGGTCATGGGAATAGTCGATGTAGCCTCTCGGAAGCCGCTGATCACGCTTCACGAGACCCACCAGATCCATCTTGAAGTGCCTGAGTCCCTGCGCGAAAATCAAATCCCCGTCCTTCACCTGGGTGACTGCCATCATGTTGCCGCGGCGATCAAGATTGCGGAAATCGTAATTCGTGAAAGCGTCCGGCTTCAGAACCCAGCGGATATCACCGTTTGTATCGAAAATCACATTGACCGGCACGCTGTTATACTGCGCGGCGCCGCCTCGGGCCCAGATGATTTCGTTCGCGTTCGGCATCTGTCCCAGCGAGTTGATGAGGTAGAGGCTCCCATTCATCTTGCCAGTATTCACGACCACCTCTGCCTCAGGATGGGGACGGATGCTCATATCAGCGACCGGAAAATCAATACCGCTTGTCTGGATCCGGTAGTTTTCGGTAACAGGCTTGCCATCGAGCTTATAGCTCACGGTCACCTGATTCAGGGTGTCCGCGTAAAGACCGAACACCGGAATGCCGTCATGATTCATAACGGCCTTGTCTGAGACGGGATAGGAAATCGTGACACCCTTCGCACCTTTTCCGTGTACCGTAACGACAACCCCAGTAATGTTTTTACTGCCTCGATCAATAATCGCTGTGAGGGGCGTATTCCCATACGGGTTAACGTAAACGGAACCCAGCTGCCCCTGGCCCTTCCATGGTGCGTACTTTGTAAATGTTGGATTTTTATTGGCGTCATCCGCTGCCTGTGCAGTCGACAAACAGGCAAACGAGGCCGTCACCATGCAAGCCACAATTGTCAGGGTTTTCAGTTTCATCGTAAACTCTCCAGTGATACAGAATGTGTATGAACTAATTCTGGCGACCTAATTCTATTGACTCAATGGCAGAAGCTGGTACACGGAGGTTTCAGATCTTGCAAACAAACGACCCCTTCAAATTCTGGGCACTGGAATTTCTGCTGGATCTGCTGGAGAAGGGGGAAAGCCTCAGCGCGGCTGCCGAGCGGTTTGATCTTTCGGTATCAGGAGCATCGCGGATGCTCGATAAACTCCGCGTTCATTTCAACGATCCGCTGTTCGTGGTTGTCAGCGGAAGGCTGCAACCAACCGATTTCGCGATTAATCTCGGGGACCGTCTCCGACCCATCGTGGCTGAAATCAAAAGTCTTCGGGCCGGAATTCCTTTTGATCCAGCGGAGTCGACAAGAACCTTCCGGATTTCCAGCTTTTCAATCGCGACGGAATCTCTTCTCGCCGAACTTGTAAAGCGTCTCGAAATAGAAGCTCCGCACGTCAGACTGGTGTTCCGGGGCGAGTATCCGAAACTCGGACAGGCGCTTTTGAATCGGGACCTCGATTTCGCCTTTATGCCTTCAGGAACGATTCCTGATGGGCTCCACTCCATTCCGCTTTTTGAGCTGAAGCGGGTCATCCTCTGCCGGGCAGATCATCCCTCACTCTCCGAACTGCGAGAAACGCCCGAACACTGGCCGCAGATTCTGAAAAAACATCCGACGGTATCTGTCAGCCGATTTGAGGAGCGAGACTTCCCAAGCATGGATTCCGGACTCCTTGCGGAATCCATTCAGGACTCCGCCATGCTCCGTGTTTACAGCATTGCCACGGCACTCGGCGTCCTGAAGGAAACCGATGCGCTGGCAATCTGCGGTTTTACAGGCGCTCAGTATCTGATCAAGCTGGTTCCTTGGCTCTCCTGCGTTCAGATTCCGCCTTCAGAAACTGACAATCCCTGGCTTTCTCTCGTCTGGTCGCAGGCGATCCATGATGACCCTTCCGCCGTCTGGTTCAGAGGGCTGATCAAAGACTGGGCCAAAAACATTTCAAAGGACTCATAAGCTGAGATTGGCCGACGGCCTTCTCTGACCCTCTTAGAATGGTCAGGTTCGCGCGGGTGTCCTGCTGGATCCCGCACGGATAAATCGGAGAAAGAGGTTGAATTCAGAAAAGTTAATTGATTACGGGAAGCGCTGGGCGCTTCTCGCGCTCGGCATGTTTGTCGCCGCGTCCGGCATTTCTTTGATTACGCAGACGCATCTCGGGACCACCCCGATCAGTTCCCTCCCCTACACCATCACCGGGCTCACGGGGCTCACCTTCGGCACCACGACCTTTATCGTGAATGTCGTGTTCTTCGTGATTGAGTGGCTGCTCCTGAAGAAACGCGGCGTCTTCCACGCCTTCATGTGCTTTCAGGTGCCGGTGGTCTTTGTGTTCAGCGCGTTTATCGATTTCACGATGACGCCGGCCGCCGCCGTAATGCCGTCAGGCTACATCCCGCGGTTTATCGTGAGTTTCCTCGGGAACGCCATTCTGGCGCTTGGAATCGTGATGCAGATCCATTCGCGGACGATCGTGCAGCCGGGAGAAGGCATTGTGCTCGCGGAGTCCGTTTTCTTCCGTCACCCGTTTGGGACCATGAAAGTCGTGAACGACTGGTCGCTTGTGATCATCGCGTGCATCGTGGCTCTCATCTTCACAGGCGGCATCATCGGGGTCCGCGAGGGAACGTTTGTCTCGGCGCTCTGCGTCGGGCTTTTCGCGAAACAGTTCCTGAAACTCTGGCCGATGCCGAAGGCCCCGGAACCTCGGGTCGCGGAAGAAAAGGCGATGGCGTGAAGCGAAAATCGTCTGAAGCCCCGTCCGTAAAGGCGTGAGCCGCCCCAAAACACTCGGCTCACCCGCTAGAATAGATCCCGAGCAGCCGGCTTTCTTGTGTGCAGTCGGCTGTGTCCCAACCGCCTGGTTTTCTGGGTTTAACCGCCCTGAGAATCAGGCGGTTCCTGTTTTGAGAGACCGGGGCCGGGTCCCTCTCCTCTCCCAACCGAAAAAAATAAAAAAGGGGCGTCCGTAATGGAGGCCCCTCTCGGATGGAATTCCGCGCTTTCCGGGACTTTATGCCGCGTCGTCCTCAGAAGCCGGTGTGTCGTACTTCGGCACGGTGCCCGCGAAAAGATCATTCGGGACGCCGAATTTCGCTTCGAGCGGCTGACTCCAGGCGTAGCCAGAGAGCACATCCCAGATGAGTTTTGCCTTCGCGTCCGGGGTCACGGTCTGATCGTCATCCATCTGACGGAAGGTCGCCGCGAGATCGACGCGGGACGCTTCGGTATCGGCCCAGGCCTTGGTTCGATCGGCGTCGAGCACCAGCGCGTTTCCGGTTTCGCCCCACGGGGCCCAGGTGACGAGGTTTTCACCGTTCGGGTTCCCGGTGCGGATGAAGTTCTTCACGTAAGAGCGGGTGATCGAGAGGAGCTCCTGGCCTCCGGCAGTCCGGACCGCGCCGCCATAGCGGGCGTCAAAGTTTTTCGAGGGTCCGAAGATAAAGGCGGACGGCACGTCAGACGCCGCCCCATGCAGCGCCTTCGCCGCGGCTCCGACCACCGCCTCATCATCCCCCCAGCGGAAAATTCCGGCGAACACCTGATGGTTCCCGAAGCGGTACGCGCGGTCCGCCGCTTCCGCGGTGTTCGCCCACAGCATCAGACTGCTCCCGTAGCGGGACGCGAACGCGAATTCAGATTGAGAGGCGGGGTTCGTGAGGAGACTCGAATCCTTCAGGGCGGCCGCGAAATACGGGTCGCGGGACACCAGAGCGTTCGCTTCAGACGCCCCGGAAAGGAGCAGCACCGGGAAGTCGCGCGACGCCTTCGGATCCGGAGGACCGGCACGGTCGAGGCCAGACGCGGGCAGGAACGCCCCGTCCGCGAAGAGCCTCGGGTACGAGGTGTCACGGATCGAAGCGCCGCGCGTGAGATTGAGAATCCGGGAGGTTTCAAGAGTCGAAAGCCAATGGCGGACTTCAGGGCTATCCGCCCCAATCCACTTCGCCGCGAGTCCCACGGTGCCGGCCTTACGGTCTTCAAAAGCGAGGCGCGCCAGGCTATCCGCGTCGATTCTCGCGGCTGGGTCAGGTTTCGTTAACGCGCCGCCCCCGGAAATCACGATCGCGCGGGTGAAGAGCCCGGAAAAAACTGGACTCCCCATCAGGGCCATCACGTCGCGGCCCGCGCCGGACGTCCCGACAAGGGTCACGGACGCGGCGCTCCCGCCGAATTTCGCGATGTTCTTTTTCACCCAGAGGAGGGCCTTTCGGGCGTCGAGGAGAGCGAAGTTCCCGGAATTTTCGAGTTTCGTTCCGTGGCGGAGCGCCGGAAGCGACACAAAGCCAAAGAGCCCGGGGCGAGTCCGGGCGACGACGACCACGGCGTTTAATGCCGCGGAAAGCGACGCGCCGTCGATCGACGCGTGATCCGCGTCACCATCGTATTTCCCGTCCTCAAGCGTAAACACCACGGGGAGGTTTGAGGCGCTCCCCTCAGGCCGCCAGATGGAAAGCGTAAGAGGCGTCCCCGAGGTTCCCTTGGGGGCGCGGTTCCCGAGGAAGAGCACGCGGTCGCGCGCCGCGGGCGGTTCCGGCGCTTTCCAGCGCTTCGCCCCGACCGGCGTCTTCGCGTACGGGATCCCGATATAGGCTTCGGCGCGCCGGCCGGCGGCCTGGGACCCAACCACCGGGCCTTCAGTCGTATCGACTGTCAGCTCGCGATCCGGAAACGCCCCGCGAAGCGAGCACTTTCCGAGCACAGTCGAAAACACGGGCACGGATAAACCGGCCAGTGTCGCTGCGGCGGAAATAAGAAATGCGCGTCGCTTCATAATGGGAAAATCCTGATCAAAAACCGATAGCGGGATGCGTTCGAAACCTTGAGAAATGGATTATCCGCCGGCAATAAAAAACCTTCCGGAGGGAAAACCCCCGGAAGGCTCGTAAATCTGGATCTCAATAACCCTTAGTTACGCGTGTTACTTCATCGCGCCCGGAAGGATCAGAGACTTTACATTCACGGGATGCGCCATCAGACCGGATTCCACGAGGAACTTCTGATCGGCTTCGAGGCCCTTGATATCGGTCTGGGTGAGGACATCGTAATAGTGGGAGCGGCGGGCAAGCGTTTCCGCCTGGCTCACACTGATCCCCTGCTCTTTCGCGCCGATCGCGATCGCTTCTTTCCAGTGAGACTTGATCCACTTCAGCGACTCGCGGTTCACCTTCACGATCGTGGCGAGCGCTTCGGGCGACTCATCCGCGAACCCCTTACGGGCGGTCATCACGAGGTTCACGTCGACAAGACCTTTCGCGGTCGTCAGCACCCGGCAGCCGGACTCTTCCGCCTTCACCACGGCGCTTGCGGCGAGCAGCGCCGCGTCCACGCGGCCTGATGTTACCGCGGCGAGCGACTCCGGGATCCCCATGGAGATGAACTGGGCGTCTGTCGCCTTCATCCCGTTCTTTGCGAGCGCGGCGAGCAGCAGCTGCTGAAGGACAGTGCCCCGCGGCCCCGCGACCCGCTTCCCCTTCAGGTCCTTAATGGATTTAATCGAGCCTGACTTCACGACGATCGCGAAGTTTTCGGAAGGATGGGCGACCCCAGTCGCGATCTGGACCGGGTTCCCCGCGCCGTTCGCGAGAAGGAGCGAGGCGGTGTTCATCACGGCTGAAACGTCGACTGAGCCTGCCGCCATCGCCTGGCTCTGCTGGGCGCCGGACGTGATCGTCTTCCAGTTCACCTTCACGCCATCCTTCGCGAACGCCTTTTCAAGGAGCTTCTGATCCTTGATCACCATGTTCTGGAGATTGAACGGCGCCTTCACGTAGACGATGTTCACTTCTTTCGGCATCTTCGCTTCGGCCGCGCCGCAGGCAATGACAGCTGAAATCGCGATCGCCGCCGCTTTGATGAAATTCATAGTGTCTTAGCTCCTCTTTGAAACAACGGGCCTTCTGATCTTTGAAGGGCCCGGTTTATCCGAACTGCTATTTAATTTCTTCTTTTTCGCCCGTAAAAAACGTTCCGTAGATCCGGTGAGAAAGGTCACCAGCTCCCGGGGTGGCGAGTGACCTCGGGTAAGGGAACGGCACCGCAAAAGATTCATCGATCACGCCGCCGCGAAGCCTGAGGATCGTGCGGGATAGCATCACGGCTTCGAGCACATCGTGCGTAATCAGAAGCACCGTCATCCGGCGCTCGCTCTGCAGCGCCTGGAACTCCTGATAGAGCACGGTGCGGGTGAGCGCGTCAAGTGCCCCAAAGGCTTCGTCGAGCAGCAATATGTCAGGCGACTGCGCGATCGCGCGCGCGAACCCAGCCCGCTGCGCCATGCCGCCTGAGAGTTCCTTCGGGAAGGCGTCCGCGGCGTCACAGAGCCGCACAGCCTTCAGCGCCTCATCCGTCCGACCCCATTTTTCCGAGCCCGGCAGTTCCCGCACCGCGAGCGACACGTTTTCCCGCACGGTCATCCAGGGGAAGAGCCGCGGCTCCTGAAAGACAACCGAAATCCGGGGCGCGGTATCGGGTTTCTCGGGGTTCGTGAACCGGATCGAACCCGAGTCCGGCGTCTCGAGCCCCGCGATCATCCGAAGGAGCGTCGTCTTCCCGCAGCCGCTTTCGCCGATCACGGCGGTGATCTCTCCTGCCGCCGCGGTCAACGTGAGGCCATCAGCCGTCACGACGCGCCCCCGGTCCGACGCGAAGGCTTTGCTCACCTGATCGACTTCAATCGTCCACATCAGACAGCCCTCCCGACCCGGCGGCCGACCGCTTCAAAGGCGGCATAAAGCACCCGATCCGCGATGACGCCCACCACCGCGATCGTGATGATGCCGACAAAGACGGTGTCCGTTTTCGCGAACTCGGCGGAATCGCTGATGAGGAAGCCGAGACCCGAGCTCGCGGCGATGAGTTCGGCGGCGACAAGCGCCCGCCAGCTGTAGCCAAACCCGAGCCGAAGCCCCGTGAGAATCCCGGGGAGGGACGACGGCAGCGTGAGGTAGCGAAGGCGTTCCGACTTCGTGAACCGGAGGAGCTTCGCCGCTTCTTCTAGCTTCGGATCCACCGCCTTCACCGCGGTCACGACATTCATGTAGATCGGGAAGAAGCTCGCGAGAAACACGATCGCGATCTTCGGCGCTTCATCGATCCCAAGCCACAGGATCAGAAGCGGAATGAGGGAGAGAGGCGGGGTCACGCGGGCCGCCTCGAGAAGGAGGTAGGAAACCCGAGTCGACACCGCGGATCGGGCATTCAGGAGCCCGAGCGCGAGCCCCAGGGCCGAGGCGATCGCGAAGCCGGCGAGCGACCGGAAGCCTGACGCGAGTGTGTGATGCAGAAGGTCCCCCGAGACCGTGAGACTCACAAAGGAATCCCACACCGCGCCCGGTGTCGGAAGCAGAATCGCCGGCACCCGTCCCGTATAGGACACTCCCGCCCAGAGGGCGAAGAGAATGAGGGGCAGCGCGAGATATTGGAGCCAGCGCATCAGTGTGGAAAATAGGACGTAAAGGAACCGAACGCGATCCATTATAGGAGGCGCTTTTGTCTCTCCGCACCCGCCATTCGGGGGATTCAGGTCACTCTTACGGAGCGAAGGGTTCCTCGTGTACGCCGCGGTTCATCCGGATGACGGCCTCGTGCGTCGGGTTCGGCCCGAGCCCCGCGAAGCGGCTGTAGAGCGAATCCCGCACCAAAGGAGCCCGCCCCGGGACCGCGCGGGCAAGCGCGGCCTTCATTTCGTCCGCCTTCCAGTCGCAGCAGTAGGCCGGGGTCCCCGGCTGCTGACGCCAGGAGTCTTCAAGGAGCCCGTCATCCACCGGATCGAAGCCGGCCTCTGACACGAGCTTCATCGCGGTGCGTTTCGCGGTGTCGTTGTCGCCCGCCACTGCGGAAGCGAGCCGGTTCGGGTCACCCGGGAGCCGGCCGCCCGCGGCGAGCGTATCGGCGAGCACATTATTAAAGGCCTTGATCACCGGGTGATGGAGTGTCTCGGTTACCCAGACGCTTTCCGGCATCCCCTCATCAATTTCCTCAATATGGGGATCGCGGAGGTCAGGGTAGTAGTTACTCGTGTCAATCACCGGGACCGCGGCGGGGAGACTGGTGAAGAGATCCACGGGGAGAGCGGCGACTGCGGGAAGCGGTATCGCGAGAATCACGGCGTCGACCCCGGACGCCGCGCCGAAGACGTCTGTCGGCTCCGCCCCGATCGACGCGGCAAAATCCTTCACCGCGTCCGCTCCGCGGGAATTCGCGACCCGCACCGTGTGGCCGGAAGCCGCGAACTTCCTCGCGAGTGTCCCGCCGATATTTCCGATTCCGATGACGCCGATTTTCATGATGACGTCTCCGCCTTTTCTGTAGATCAGGGTTCCATTGTGATCCCGATAAAGAAATTCCGTGAGCTAGGTATCTTTACTGATCCAAAAGCCCTTCCAAAGTCGTAGACCGCACTTATAATTCGCCGCACATTTAAATTAACGATAACAAGGGTTTTGCGTTATATCGGCGCAATTCCGATACACGGAGTTTTTCACCATGCCGAATCAGCCTGTCAATGTGACTTTCTGGCTCGATCCTAAGGTCAAAGCTGAAGCGGACGCGCTTTTTTCTGAAATGGGGCTGACCCTCAACACCGCGGTCAGCATGTTTGTGCGGCAGTCAATCCGGGACGGCGGTTTTCCGTTCCGTCCGACCGTGGCTCCGGCAAAAGACGCTGAAGCTGCGGTGACAGAAGAGAAAGCGGCTGACCCGAAGAAAGCCTGAGATAAATAAAAGAAAGCGGGACGCCCCCCAAGTCCAGAAGCGTCCCCCTTTCCCGGCAGCCGATTCGTTCCGGCTATCAGACCGACCGCATGTAGTGACGGCGGCGGCTCATCGCTTTTTCCGCGTCATCCGAGAAATTCGCTAGGAACTTATCGAGCTCGTTTAGGATCAGCGGTTTTTCAGTCGGCAGATCCACCGTGAAGTTCACGCTGCTCGCGGCGTTCTCTGAATTCACGGTGATCGGGATATTCACGTCCGCGATCAGCTCACGCATTTCCTTAATGCGCTCTTTCTCGGTCGCCTCCTTGAACTTCCCCTCCATCATGTCGCGGTAAAGCGGCGTCCCCGGAAGCACGGAAACCGTGGTGAGGTACATGTAGTACGGGTGGATCTGATTGATGATTGCAGCGCTCTTCTTCGCGCTCGCTTCAAGCTTCCCCGCCCCGGCGAGGCCGCCGAGGTAAATCATGCGGTAGTCGAGCCCCGCTTCATCGAGTTTCCGGCAGGCCTCGATGATTTCGTCGGACTTATACCCCTTATCGACCGCTTCGAGTACCTCATCATCCCCGCTCTCGATCCCAATCACGAGGTCATCAAGGCCGCTCGCCTTGATCCGCCGGATATCGTCCACCGTCTTGTTTCTGAAATCCGTGATGATCGCGTAGGTGGAGAGGCGGGCTTCCGGGTAATAGCGCTTGATGAGCTCCCACACCCGGATCTGCTTTTCCGTTGACATCACAAACGGGTTTCCGCCGTTCGCCCAGATCTTACGGACGGTCGGCAGGTACCCTTTCGCCTCTTTCAGGTCCGACTCGATATCCTCAAGCTTCGCCATCCGGAAGGGGACGCCTTCGTAGAAATTACAGAACCGGCAGCTGTTATGCGTGCAGCCCACCGTCACCTCAATAAAGAGACTGTCCGCGTCGGTCTGCGGTCTCACAATCGGTCCGCTGAAATGCATTTTGGTATTTGCCTCTGTTGTTATTAAATAGATATATCGATAAATATCGATATAAAAGTGTCTTAAAAAAGGCCGGAAGCTTTGCTCCAGCCTCTCTATTCCTGGGATCAGATCCGGGTCGCGATGTAGTCCGCGAGTTTCCGGATGTTTTCCTCATTCCGCCGGTAATACGTCCACTTCCCGTAGCGGCGCGATTCTAGGAGCCCCGCCCGCTGCAGCATGTCGAGGTAATGCGACACGGTGGACTGAGAAATCCCCGCTTTGTCGCAGATCGCCCCGACGCAGACGCTGTGATCAAAGGAATCACCCTCAGGAATATGAATCCCCTGGGGCGGGAAATACTTTTCCGGCTCCTTCAGCCACATGAGAATCGTGAGCCTCGTGTCGTTCGCGAGCGCTTTGAAGATATCGACGGTTTCCATGCCGGTCATTATATCTATATTTATCGATATGTCAATTAAACGAAAATAGAACAACTTTAGAGAAAGTTGTCTAAGTTGTTTAAGGGATTGACGAAAAATATTGAATGTGATGATATTACAGAACAGGACTGAAGCGACACGGAAACTCTCCTTTCCCGCCGCGGGAAGCCCTGATTTACTGACGGAACGGCGACAACACTTATGGCAAAAAGCACAGAAAGACCGTTTTCGAGCCTTCACCGGGGGCAGGGGTGTCTCGCATCCGCCTCGGTCCTCTCGGGGAAATCCAAAATTATTTTCTGCTTCCGGGAGGCCCCGGCCGGGTCCTGGGACTCCGGATGGCGGTTTTCAGCGGCCGGCACCGCGCCGGACGACTTCTGGGGCGTAGAGGAGTTTGAGGCGTGTCTTCTCGACCTCGTTTTCAAAAAGGACCCGCGGGTCGCGGCAATCGCCTTCGCCCCGCCCTGCTCCACGTTTAAGCGGAACCCCGAAGGGTGGTTTGAACGGATGATTGTGACGCGCTAGGAAAAAGCATTCTCTTCAAAACTATCGCCGCCGGAGGGTGAACCTCGGGCGGCGGTTTTTGTTGATACGGTGTGGCCGTTGTTCAGAGCCTTCAGATTTCCTGATCGGCGGCCTTTCGCTCTTCTGCCCGGGCGAGGCACGTGAGTAGTTCCGCCTCCGTATGGACCCGAAGCTTATGGTAGATGTTGTTCCGATGCCCCTGGACCGTGCGTTCGGAAAGCGCGAGACGCTCCGCGATCGCGCGGTTCTGCATCCCCTCACGGATCAGCCCCAGGATCTCGGTTTCCCGGTCACTCATCTCTTTAAGGGCATCGAGCGCCTCACTTCCCGTAAGCCCGCCGTCTGACCTCGCAAGTGAATCCGCGGCCGACCGCTCAATTGCGCGGAACAGCGTCGCGTTATCAACCGGCTTCAGGAGAAAATCCGCCGCGCCCCGCTTGAAGGTTCGGATCGCCGCGTGAATATCCCCGTGCCCCGTGAGGAAAATGATAGGAAGCGTGCTTCCCCGCTTTCGCATCTCGTCCTGGAGCTCAAGACCGCTCATGCCGGGCATTCGGATATCCAGGACCAGGCACCCCGGGACGCTCGGGGTGTCTGAGACAAGAAAATCGCGCGCTGAGGCGTAGGACTTCACTTTCCAACCCTTGCAGGAAAGCATGAATTCACCGCCTTCCCGCACCGCCTGATCGTCATCCACGATCCGGATCAGAACTTTTTGCTTCTCATCCTCAGTCACGAAATGTTCTCCTTCACTTCCCCTAAACGAGAGAGTTTAGTTTCTCCGACTTCCTTCCCAAAGGAATTCCTGAGGAGCCGGATGGCTCGAGAACCGGGTTGGGGAAAGGGTCGCCGCATAGGCGCCAGCGTTCGTCACCGCGACAAGATCCCCGACTTCAAGCGTCGGAAGCGTAATCCCCTCCGCGATCACGTCAACCGCTGTGCAGAGATTCCCCGCGATCGTCACGGTTTCATTCGTTCCCACGGGGTGCGCGGGCAGAGCCTCGATCCGGAATTCGTTCTTTGTGGTGTAGAAGGGTTCAAGCCCCACAGCGGCGCCAGGGGCCGCGATCCGCTCCGCCATCGCCGCGAACCCAGGGCGGATAAAGCCATTCAGGCCGCTTGTGACCACTAGGTACGTGACACCGCGGGACGTCTTCTTATCGACCACGCGCGCATAGTACGTTCCCGCGCGGCAGGTCGGAAAACGCCCGGTCTCGATATAGAGAGCGGCTTTAAGTGTCTCGCGGTTCTTCGCCGCGATCTCAGCAAAGGCTTTCGAGAGAACGGTGAGATCCACCGGTTTCTCCGCATCGTCGTTATAGACCGTCCCGATACCGCTTCCGAAATTCACGAATTCGACCGTGATCCCGCAGTCCTTCGCGATCCGTTCCGCGAGATCAAAGCACTTCCGGTGGTAGTCCGCAATCAGTTCCGCGTCGAGCATCTGAGACTTCAGGTGAATATGGACCCCGGTCACCTCTACGCTTTTCAGATTCCGGACGATCTGGAATAGCTGCGGGAGCTGTTCCTCATCGATCCCGAATTTGGATGGAGCCGGGGCCGCGCCTCCGATCCCAAAGGCCGGATTAACGCGGATCCCGATTTTCTGACGGACCCCCGCTTTATCCGCGATCGCCGCGATCCGGCTGACTTCTCCAATGCTGTCCGCGATAAAGACGCAGAACCCGAGGGACGACCGGATATCGAAGTCGGTTTTCCCTGGGGCGGAGTAAAAGATCCGGTCAATCGGCACACCCGCGCGGATCGATTTCTGCACTTCGTCTGACGACGCCGCATCGCTCCCAAACCCCTCTCCCGCGATCGTCCGAACCACGGGGTCAAAGGGATTCGCCTTGACGGAATACAGAAACTGCACGTCCGGGAGCGCGGCTTTGAGAAGCCCGCAGCGGCGGACAATTTCCTCTTTCTCGTAAATGAAGCACGGGGCTTCGCGTCGGGCAAGGTCTTCTTTCGTGTCAGTCATCGAGTGTTTCCCCCGGATCGGTGAAGAGTTGAAATCTTGGGTTTTATTATGAATTTTGGTAGATCAGTTCTGCGAACGAAACTGCCCTATCACTATACCGTGAGAATCCACTTGTCCAACACCGCGGGGCATCCCATGCATCAGTAGCCGCACCAACAGCCGCTCAGGAACGGAAGGAAGGCAGATGGAGCATCGCCGTGAGTCCGTCCGGTGTCCTAGGTTTCAAACTAATACCGCCCCCTGTCGCTTCCGCGATCGACTCCGCGATGTGGAGCCCAAGTCCGGTTCCGCCTGGTTTCTTTGACTGGAGCGGAGAGTCGAGGTTCTTCACGTCTTCCTCTGTCATCACCGGACCGCTGTTTCCGATCTGAAGGGAAACGATACCGTCCTTTTCCTGCCCTGTTATCTCTATCTCTGGATGTTCAGTGCCAAGCGCCGCCTCTGTCGCGTTTTTGAGGAGATTCCAGAGCAGGAGCTCAATTTCAAGAGGATCCCCCCGCACCGCAAGCCCCACGGGGACCGAGGACGCCACCTTCACGTTTCCGATCCCCTTAACCCGCAGTTCTGAGAGAACGGTAGTAAGCGTGCCGGAAAAATCCACACGGTCATCACGCTTCGCGTCCGATTTAGCGTAGCTTCGAACCTTGCCGACAATTGCGCCCATCCGGTCTGTCTGGACCCTGATTTTTTCGAGTGACGATGCCAGCAGCCCGGTCTCATCATGCTGACGCTTCACTAACTCCATTGCCCCTTCCAAGTAATAACTGATTGCGGAGAGCGGCTGCGCGAGTTCGTGCGCGATCATGCTGGAAAGCTGGCCCACCAGAGTCGCCTTGTGAGTCTGCTCCATCCTCTGATTCATAGCCGCCAGTTCGCGCGATGAACGTTCACGAGCTTCAGATTCTGCTTCGAGCTCTTCCGTTCTGCGCAGCACCAGAACGTCAGATCGCCAGGCATGAAGTGAAAGCGCTCCAACGAGAATCAGGAGAATCAAAACTGAGGTTCTGTGCTCTCGGAGCCAGTGTTTGAAAGTCGGTTCTCTCAGGTATGCGTACGGTCCGATTTTCAGAAGCCGATACGCGCGATCAACCGCTGTAAAGTCAGTCGCCACACTCCAGCTTTCATGTCTGTCGCCCCGCTTCATGGAAAGCAGGGTCTCCACAACCCGCTTGGCAACTTCTGGCTGCACACCATTCATTACAGCAAGCGTATGGCCCGGATATGCAGTGGTTGAGCTCCAACAATGAATACCCGTGTCCGTGCTCGCACCGATAAGACGGAACTGCGCCTGATCGTTTTTACTCCACTCTTCGTACGTGCAGGCTGGAATAATTGCGACATCCGCGTCTCCGTCGATCAAGGGATGCATGATCTTATGGATATGGGGGCCGCCGACAAAAATGGTGCTTCTGAAAAAAGTTTCGTAGTCGTACCCAAGGTCCGCAAGCTCCGCCATCGCGATCCGGTAGCCATTAAAAGCTGTCGGATAGCTTGCGGAAAGACGCTTGCCCTGCATATCTGAGATTTTCGTGATCGGGCTTGAAGCAAGGACAATAAAAACCGCACCGCTGCTCTTATTCGGATCCGGACGATCCCTATTGACTACGGTTGCGAGGGCTCTGGCCCCATACGGTGCCATTCGTCGGTAAAAACCGGAACTGGCGACAAAGAAATCTATTTTTCCTGCCTTTACATCCTGATCCAGATCTTCTGCCTTATAGCGGGTCGCGATAACCGGGGTCGGAGCCAGCACATCTTTCAGTCGCTCGATGGACGCATTGATTTCCCGGGAATTGGTAGATGAGTAGTTAAAGTCAACAAGCCCGATACGAACCGGAGCCCCCTCGGGTCTTGCGGGCCTAGGAGCTAGATCTGAGAAATTTGGCTCCCTCTGCGGCTCAGATGAAGTAAAAGAAAGAAGCGCGAGAGCAGCGGCAAAACAGACTGCCAGTGCCGCAAGCGGCAGAACATACATCGGTCTTCCGCTCAGCTTTTCCTTCCCTTTCATGTGATAACGCTCCGCTCCCGGGACTGACCGCCAGCCCCATTGATTCAACTATTCTGCCCGCCGCAAGCCGGGAGGAAAAGTCCCGGCCGGAGAGCGGTTTATTTGTGGCACCCGCTGCACTTCTGGAATGTGTAGTTGTGATGGCATGAGTAGCACATCTCAACATTGGCACTCTTATCCTTGAAACCTTTAGGCGGAGGAAGCGGATGAGGTGTATGGCATGTGGTGCACTCGGGAAATTTCGCCGGATCCTTTGAATCATGCGGAATGAATTTATGCGGGTTGATCTTTCCCGGATCCGCGTCATACATCGGCGGCATGGACGTCAGCTTCTCGAGCGGCCCATGGCACTGGAGACAATCAGCCTTTTTCATTGGGGCAGCGGCGCCAGCCGGAGCTGCTGCCACAGCCAAGGCAAGCGCGGCAAGTGCGGCTGCCGCTAGGGTCTTTATCGTTTTCATTTTGAAGAGCCATAGAAAAAGTCCCGGCCCGGGGCTTGGAGAGGGAGTCTTCAGAACCTCGAACCGGGAGAGGAGAGAACCTGAATTACGCCTTCACTTTCGCAGCGTGCTCACCAGCCCAGCGACCCGGGAGAATGGCGCGCGGCATGCCGTTGCCGACATAAAGACCACCAGCCGTTTCACCGGCCGCATAGAGTCCGGGAATGACGTTCCCAAGAACGTCGATAACCTGACCGTTCTCATTGATCCGGAGACCGCCCGTGAAGTTGTGCACGAAGAGCACGACCTGGACTGCATGGAACGGACCCTGCTCAATCTTCTTCTTAAGCAGAGCAGCCGGCTTCTGGAAGTCGTCATCCTGCTTCTTATCGACAAAGCCGTTGTAGCGGGTCACTGTCGCCTGGAGGTTCTTGGTGCCGATTTTCTGAGCAAGTTCATCCAGAGAGGCCGCATCAAACGCGAATCCTTTTTCGCACTGCGGATAGCTCGTATCCCAGTGATACTTCTTCGCGGTTGCATCATCAAACACGCACCACACCTTCTTTTCCGGCTGGACATAAGCCATGTCGTAGAAGCTGTAGCCGCCAAGGTTCGCCTTATCTTCCTCGCGAACAAAACGGTCACCCATCTTGTTCACAAAGATCACATCGCCCCAGCGCGGTCCCTTCACCGCAAGACCCGGGCAGCCATACTTGGAACCTTTCTGGAAGCCGTAGCGGTTGGTACCGAACATGCGGCGGAGGCGCGGAGTATCTTCACCGCGGTCGCCGACGTACATTGCACCGGCCTTCAGACCCGCAACGATAGCGGAACCGTCAGGGGCAACAAACGGATAGCCGGTCGGAACCATGTCAGGTGTAAAACGCGGATCCGTAATGACTCGGAGAGCCGGATTCGCTTTCCAGCTGCCGCCCGCAAGAATCACACCCTTCTTAGCGCGGATGTTGACGATTCCCTTCGGCCCCTGCACACGGGCGCCGACCACACGGCCCTTCGCGTCGCGGTACACATCCGTGGCCTTGTAGCCCATCAGGATCACGCCGCCCTTCTTTTCGAAGTAAGCCTTGAACGGCATCATGATGCCGCGGCCGGTACGGTAGCCACCATTAGGCTGCGGATGAATTCCGCCGACATCGTCATCCTTACCTTCGGAGAAGATGTGAAGGTAGCTCTCATGATGCTGGGAGTCATACTTGCCGGCAGCGGTTGACGTGCTGAGGAACTTAACCCCGTGCTCCTCGAGCCAGGCCTTGGTGGGCCAGCACATATCCGCATAGCGGCGAGTCAGCTTCGGATCGTTCTTGCGGTATTCAGCGTTCTTCGGATCCGTCAGGTGGGCATAGAGCTCATCCGGAGTGTCATTCCGAAGCGCAATGATGCCGCCGTTGATACGGGCGCAGCCGCCATAGTTCTTTCCCATTTCGAGCACCAGAACCTTGGCGCCGTTATCTACCGCAGTCACGGCGGCGCTCATGCCAGCAATGCCGGAGCCGACAACGAGTACATCCGTCGTACGGTCCCACTTCTTCGGAAGGGCGAGAGCAGTCTCTTTCGCTTCGGCAGGAAGCGCAAAAGCGCCGGCAGCCATTGCGGAACTGAGAGCGGCAGCCTTCAGCATGCCGCGGCGGGAAATATCGATCATGATTCTCTCCTTATTGGATTCCACATCTCCGAGCTCGATTTTTTGATGCAGCTCGTTAACTTTTATTTTTCTCGGCGGGTTACTCGAGTAAGGTGAGAAGGATCAAAAAAAGGGACAGTGGATCTACGAAAATTACTAAAGCGCGCTTTGAGATAAACCCGACCGGCTCTGCACGGAGCTCCGATTCCCAGCTATAACTCCTTATCGGCAGTATTCATCAGAAAGGAACCGCGTATGGCGCTCGTCGAGGATTACATCAGGGATCTCAAGGAAATCACGTCGTTTGACTCCGGAAGCCGGAATATTGAAGGGGTCGCGAAAGCGGCCTCAATCATGAAGCGGCATTACGACTCGATCGGGTTCGCGACAAACTTTGTCGACCTCGGACCGGCTGTCGGCCCCGGGCTCTTCGCGACGAATAAACCGGACGCGGATCACTACGACATCCTTTTGAACGCCCATCTAGACACGGTGTTCCCGGACGGGACCGCGGCGAAGCGCCCTTTCCGGATTGAAGGGGACCGGATTTATGCCCCGGGCTGCATGGACTGCAAGGGAGGGGTCGTCGCGTTCTTCTACGCCCTGAAGACGCTGCCGCCGGATGTGTTGAACCGCCTCTCGATCGCTGTTGCCTGCAACCCGGATGAGGAGTCGGGGTCCGTGTATTCGCACGAGTGGCTCTCCCGACTCGCGAAGCAGTGTGACCGCGCTCTCGTCGGTGAGCCAGGCCGCCCGGATGATTCTCTGATCCAGTCCCGGAAAGGGATCCGGGGGTATGTGGTGAAGTTCCGCGGCAAAGCCTCTCACGCCGGGAACCACCCGGAGGAAGGGCGTGACGCGAATATCGCGCTAATGAAATTCACGCTGGAAGCTTATAAATTGAACGACCTCCCGCACGGGGTCTCCGTCTCCCCCACCGTCATGCAGGGGGGATCCATCCGGAACGCGATTTCGGACGCATCTGAGATCTATCTCGATACCCGGTTCCTCCGGGACGAACAGATTGAGAAGCTCGATCGCGAGCTCCGGGAACTCGTGTCCCGCACGTGGGTGGATGGGGTCACCGCTGAACTCACGATCGATCACGGGCGTCCGGCGATGCCGAAAACGGAAAAAACCGAAGAACTGATCCGGCTCGTGAACCAGGCCGCAAAAATGGCGGGATTTGACGCCAAGTGGGTGGATGCGGGAGGCGGGTCAGACGCTGCTTATATGGCGGCTGCCGGGATCCCCGCGGTCGATGGCTGCGGCCCTGCTGGCGGCGGCGCGCATTCGCCGAACGAATACCTTCGTATCGACACGATTGAGGAACGGATCACGATGATCCGGAATGTTCTCACGCTGATTTAATAACGAAAATCTGTTCTTAACAACTACAGATCAGCATCAGCCTCCAGCTATCAGCCGGAGGCTTTGTTTATGCGGTATTTTTTCTAAAAAATAATCCTTTAGACCTAGGTTTACGTAATCAGACAGGATGAAATTCGATAGGCAAAATAGGTAAAAACCTGTTTTATGTCAACTTACGTACGTAACCCGTAGAGCAATCCTTCTTTTGAAGGGAAGTGGTTGATTTATTTACTTCTTACCTTTCACTCACCTCGAGTAAATCAAAGGAGAAGAAATATGACTGAACTCTCTCGGCGTTCTGCCATTAAAACCGGTCTTATTGCCGCTGTCGCTGCCGGCGCATCAGCGGGCAGCGTCACTGCTGGAGCAGCCACAAAAGAACCCAAAAAAATGGTTTATGACGTTGTCGTCGTAGGCAGCGGCTGCGCCGGTATGGCGGCAGCTATTGAAGCCAAGCGCAAGGGATACAACGTCTGCATTCTTGACAAGATGTCTCGTCCTGCCGGCAATACGATTTATGCCGGCGGCATTATCAACGCCGCCGGCACTTACGTGCAGAAACGGGACGGCGTCAAAGATGATCTGAACACCTTCTACGACGACATGATGAAGGTTTCGCTCGGCCGAGGCGACAAAGAACTGACGCGTATGTACGTTGAGCAGTCGGCTGACGCAGTTCAGTGGCTCACCGATGTCTGCGGTGTCAAGTTCCGCAAACTAGAAAAAGAAGTCTGGCCGATGCTGCAGCGCGGTCACGTAGTCGATGGTCCGCTTCGCCCCGCTGGCGCTCAGCTTTCTAAGCAAATGCTGGATACCGCCAAGAAACTGGGCGTTCCGATCTACTTCAATACCAAGGTCATTGAGCTCACTCATGACGATGTACTTCGGTGCACTGGCTGCAAAGTGGTGATCGACGATGAGGAACCTGCGGAATTTGTCGCAAAAGGCGGCGTTGTAATTGCGACTGGTGGATTCCATGCCAATAAGGAAATGGTGACCCGCTACATGGGCGGCGACACCGCCTGGATGCCGCTTCGCGGTTCGACTGTCTGCACCGGTGAAAATATTTCTCTCACGATGCCTTTCAACCCGATGTACGTCAACATGGATCAGTTCCATGGCGGTCCTATCCATGGACCTACCCGTGCGAATCCGTCGATTATGGTGAACTACGGCATCCTGGTTAAGAAGGACGGCACTCGCTTTATCGACGAAGTGGAAACCTACGTTTATGTCGCCAAAGCCATGCCGAAGCTGATCCCGACAAATCAGGCTTTCATCATTATCGATAATCAGGTCACTGGCATCTCTACCATTGACGACCGAATCAAGCGCTACGAACGTGCTCATGCCAAGTATTTCAAAGCGAACACCATCAAGGAGCTTGCAACTCAGGCAGGTATTCCTGCAGAAACGCTTGATAAGGTTGTCAGCCAGTACAACGCTGCCGTTAAGGCGGGCAAGGGAAACACGCTGACTCCGCCTAACACTCTGAAGGAACCGCGCCTCCTGACCACTCCCCCGTTCTACGCCTTCCCGTTTATGGGCGGCATGACGGCAACGTTCGGTGGTCCGAAGATCAATAAGGACGCTGAGATCCTCAACACGGAAGGCAAGGTTATTCCTGGTCTTTACGCAGCAGGTAATGCCATCGGTGGTCTGCTGTACAACGACTACATTGGCGGTTCGCAGCTCTGCTCCGCCATTATCTGGGGCCGCGTGGCCGGTGTGAAAGCCGGTGAGCGGGCCAAAAAGATGATGTAACTGCTGTTCAGGTCCAGCTGCGGGCTTTCAGTCCGCAGCTGGTGACAAGGATCTATTTGCGGTGATCAATATGAAAAACAGACGGTCAGTTACTATCGCGGCTTTGGTGATCGGCGCATTTCTTTCCTTTCAGGGCTCAGCTTTTGCGGCGAATCTTGCTGACGTCCATGTAGCGAAAGGCATCCAGTGCTCTGGCTGCCACGCTGAGAACCCTCCTTCAAAGGCCGTTAAAACAGCGAAATGCCAGAGCTGTCATGGGGACTATGCCGCACTGGCTGAAAAAACCAAAGACATGAAGCCCACGAACGTTCACGCAAATCACTTGGGCGACCTGGACTGCAAAGAATGCCATCAAGGCCATAAACCCGATAAGCTCGCTTGTGATGAGTGCCATCAATTCAAATTCACAATGCCGAAGAAATAGGAACGTTGACTTTCATGGTTGTACGAAGCCGTCTTGCCACTCTCCTCAAGATAGCGGTGATCTCCCTCGCCGCTGCCTTCGTACAGCCATGTTTCCCCAGCACACCCGCTGAAACTGATGGACATATCGTCAGATTCGGCGTTGTCAGATACACCACTCCCAGCACTAATCAGCCTATTGTCGATCCTACGATCGCGGCCATTCGGAAGAAACTGAAAAACTGGACGATTGTTGAAGTCCACATGACCCGTGAAGAGCTCGAACAGGCTGTGATAGACGGGAAGGTGGATGTGTTTCTTTCAAGCGCCGGTTTTTACCGCCGGCTAGTCCGCTTTGGGGCTCGCGATCTGGCAACAGCCATGTCACCTGCCTATCCCGATCCAAATCACAGTGAAGGATCCGCCATTATCGTCCGCAACGAAAATACCAATCTGAAAACAATTGATGATCTCCGAGGATCATCTGTTGCGGTATCCAATATTCACGGTTTTACCGGCTTTCAGATCCCAATGAGTGAAATCGCTGAAAAAGGGTGGGATCCAGATCATTTCTTCAGAGAAGTAAAAGAGTACGGCGATGGGAATAAGTCAGAAGATATTCTCGACGCCCTGCGCTCAGGAGAAGCTGATGTTGCCTTTCTGAAGCAGTGCGTGCTTGAAGCCTATGTCAAGAAATACGGATGGGTAAGAGAGCAGTTTAGGGTCATTAACCCAACTAACCGTGTCGGCGAATGCGCACGCTCCACAAAGCTTTACCCCACTTGGACCCTGGGCTCAACCTTTTCAACACCACCTGAAGTTTCCAGGCTGATTACATCTGCTGTGATTGATATGCCAGCAACGAAATCAGGATTGCTCTGGGGGGTAGCCACAGACTACAGCCAGGTGGATACCGTTCTCAAAAATTTAAAGATTGGCCCCTATGAATATTTAAGACATTGGACTTTTAAACAGATTTTCGAAAAATACTGGCCTATTTTTGCGGCAATTATTCTTCTGATTCTAGGGATGGCGGGTCATAGTATCAGCGTTAGCTTTCTGGTTAAAAAACGAACAGCTGAACTCGAAAAAGCCCTCGCCCTTCAAGCACAGCTTCAGCATGATGCCAATGAAGCGATGAAAAGGCTTACCGCTTTGCAGAAAATCGGTGTTGTAAATCAGATCTCCTCGATCCTGGCTCATGAGATGGGACAGCCGTTAGGGGCTATTTCGCTTTATGCGGAAGGTCTGAAGGAGATGATCACAAGCGGCAAAATCAATCAGAAACGGTTTCTCAGCATTCTCGGAGACATTCAGACGCAGGCTGACCGCGCGGACGCAATTATCAAAAAAGTCCGAGCCTACCGGAAATCATCCCCCGCTGCCATGCAGCTGATTAACGTCAGTCAGACGGTATCGGAATCTCTGACCAACTTCTCCAAAACACGCACCGCAGAAAATGTGGCTATCAAGACATCCATTGAAAAAGGTTTGTTCATTCGAGGAGATGAACTCGAAATCGAGCTTTTAGTGGTCAATCTCGTTAAAAATGCCGTTGAATCTGTCGCCAAGCAAGAGGATGGAGAAGTGTATGTGAAACTTTGCGGGACCGATTCCGGAGTACTCCTGTCGATTGAGGATAATGGACCTGTCAAAACTATCCGCGAGCTTACAGACATAACTGAAAAGCTTGCCTCCACAAAGGAGAACGGTCTTGGCCTCGGTTTGCAGATCGTTAAAGGCATAGCTGAACATCACAGGGCGAAACTGGACTTTAAAGTCAGAGACCAAAACGGCGTAGCGGTCTCTGTCTTCTTCCCTAGGGATTACGGAAAATGAATCGACTGGAAACCGTCAAAGAACTCTCTTTGGTCAGGGTCGTCGATGACGATTTGGCTCATTGCTCTGCTATGTCCTTTATGCTTGAAAGCAAAGGCTGGACTGTCGCCGCTTATAACTCTGCCAAAGAATTTTTAATCAACGATAAACCCGGTCAGCCGGGGTGTCTGATCCTTGATGTCAATATGCCTGAGATGACCGGGTTGGAGCTTCAGGAACACCTGAACCAACAAGGCAATACTGTCCCGATCATTTTCTTAACCAGCTACGGTGATATTGATATGGCAGTGAACGCCCTGCATTCTGGAGCTGCAGATTTTCTACAAAAGCCAGTGAAATCCGAGAAGCTACTGGCCTCAGTTGAAAAAGCGGCTACAGCATCCGTCACTCTAGCTGAACCTCTTCGAGTAATGTCTCAGGAAGAGGCCAAACAAAAACTGTCTCTCATCACCGAACGGGAAATTCAGATTCTGAAACTCACCAGTCTGGGGCTTTCAAGCCGCGCCGTTGGTGAGCGCCTCGGCATCAGTGATCGGACCGTAGAAAGCCATAGAGCATCCGCAGGTAAAAAACTCCAGCTTCACACCAAGGAAGAAATCCTTCAGCTGATCGATCTGGCGAACGGTACAGTTGGTTAAAACACTCAGCTATGCTATTTCTGAAGATCTCCTTTCCCTCGGAAGACCTCTTGTCTCGCTAGAATGGCGAGGCGGCTGGCTTTTGGCCGCGGATCAATCACTCAATGGGAGGCGCGGCATGGGACTTTTTGATTTCTTGAAGGGCGGGAAGACGGAAGAGAAAGCGCCTCCGAAAGAGGCTCCCGCGAAACCGAAAGAAAAGCCTCACGCTCCCGAGCGCACCGCGATTCTGAATGGCGAACGGCTGAAGACGCTGCGGCCTGAACGGATCACAGAGGATCTCCGCCGGATCGACAAAGCCCGAGGACTTGCGGATTTTGAACTGAAGCTCGCCGAGAAAGAGTCTGAGAAGAAGCAGCTTGAGAAGTGGAAACTCGGTCTCGGGCTGCTCGCCGGCATGTACCGCGCGCAGACCCGCGAGAACCAGGGCTGCGGGATGAAGAAACCGACCCCGAAAAAGTATTCCGGCGCAAAGAAAACGAATACGGGAAACTGATTCTCTCTGGCGTAGAAAAACAGTTTCTCTTCTGAGACGGCGGATCGAGACTACGATCTGCCGTCTTTTTTCATGCGTTCAATCAGGTTTTTCAGATACGACGGGAACTCGCGGTATGTGAGAACACCGCAGACCGCGCCGACAATAAAGAATGTCACCGCGTCGTCCGGGCTAGTTTCCCCAGCGAGCAGCGCAAGCCCCTGCCACGCGAGAAAGAAAACGAGGACGGACGCGAAAATCCGGATCGCCTCGATCACCGCCGCTTTGAGTCCCTCGTTCATCTCTCACTTTCCTCTTCTGACCGCCTCAAAGTGGCGCTGATAAAAACCATAATTTCCCCGAATGATGGGAGTAAGAAACAGCCTCACCCGGGTAAAATGGTTCGCAACCTCTCTCACTTACAGGCGAAAAAAACACCATGTCTGAAGAACAGAATAGCGCGACCAGCATCCACTGCCCCATCCGCCGCGTGGACCGGGCTCTTTCCGAAGAAGAAGCCTATGAAATCGTCCGCCGGACGCATGAAGCGTCTGTCGGCGTCGCGGATACCGATGGGACACCGTACGTGTTCGCCGTGAACACCGCTCTGATTGACGGCGCGATCTACTTCCACTGCGCGCACGACGCCGGCCGCAAAGAAGCGATCTTCAAGGTGAATCCGAAGGTCGCTCTCCTCTTTATCGGCCGAAAGGAAATCGCTCCGACCGAGTTCTCGACCAATTACGCCTCGGCCTCCGTCTACGGTCACCTCTCGATGGTGACAGATCCTGACGACAAGCGTGACATCATGCTGAAGTTTACGGAAATCACGGCCCCGGAAGCGGGGGCTGAAAACACGAAGGTCTATTACGAGAACGCGAAGGACGCGATCGACGTCTGGAAGGTCACGATTGAGGTGATCCGCGGGAAAGCGCGTCACAAGGAACTGTATTTCGGAGAACAGGCGTAAGCTTTTCTGAAGAACACCCTTTCTTAATGAGGTCCGCCATGAAAAGACGCCCCGCCCGACTGATTTTCGCTTCTCTTCTCCTTGGCACCCTGCTCACCGCCTGCCAGATGGGCGGCGTGACGCTAGGGGGCGGCTACGCCGGAGGGTTCGGCGGATCGTCTTCCGGCGGCGGTGGAATCGGCGTGAATTTCAACCTCGGCGATATCTTCGGCTGGAACCAGGCGAAAGGGGATATCGGAACGCTTTCCCGCCCCGGAACCGAACTGAAGGATCTGAAGGTCTCGAGAACGGACGGCGCGGTGCAGGGAACGTATGACTACACGCTCACCGGTCTCGGCTCAAACGCCGCGGACGCTCCGGCCCGGATCCAGGTCTCAATCCCCTGCGGCGGAAGCGTGACGGATCCCGGAGCCCTCTCCTTCCCGATCGAGATCCCGCGCGGGATCTCGGTTCCGATTGAATCCAAAGTCACCGGTGTCTCAAAGACCTGCACGCCGGATTACAAGCGGGTCTCGATCACAAAAGGCGGCATCTGATTTTCTGAACCAGACGCGGATCAATTAAACAAAGGATGCGTATTGATTTACGCATCCTTTGTTTTTTAATGCGGCTGGGAAAGTCTTTACCTTCGGCTTCATCGTAAGAAAAAGGGGCGGCACCGTTTTCAGGCACCGCCCCTCCCTTCAGAGATCACCCCCCTGGAGCCTCTCTGACCTTTTTCCGTCAGCCCTTTACCGGCTTACGGCATTCACGTGTGTACCAGGTTTCCACGGCATCCGGCGCGACGTAATTCTTGTCGTAGGTCCCGTTCTTCTTTGAGGGGACCACCCAGCGGGCGGAGTCCACTTCGATCGAGCGGCACTTGGCCTTTGTCGCGGCAGCCCGGTTCGGAAGCTTGAGGAGCGCCATTGCCTGCTCCTTGGTGTCAAACTTCGGCGCGACGTAGTTCGCGGCTCCGTGCTTCGCGAGGATCTTCCGCAGCTGCACGCGGGCTTCTTCCGCGTAGCGGATCGAGTTCGCGAATTCCCCGAGCGTTTCCTGAGGATTATGGAAGTAGGCACCGCGGTTCAGCGAATTGAAGCGCCAGTAGGACGCGCGGATATTCTGAAGCACGGGCTTCATCTCTTTCTCAGTCGCCCCCACTTCCCAGGCTTTGCCGGCTTCCAGGTGCGCCTTCGCGAGCAGCGTCCCGGACTTCCAGCGGAGATCCTCCGCCCGGTCCTTCATCTGCTTCACGATCGCCTGATACTTCGCCTCATCCTTCACGCTGTGGCAGCTGCCGCAGGAATCCTTGAAGGTATTCATCGGATTGCCGATATTGTGGTTCGTGTAAACCGTGCCGTCCTTCGCCTTCACTTTCGGCATATGGCAGCTCGTGCAGGAAAGGCCCATCTTGCCGTGGATGCCGGTCTTGAAGAGCTCATAGTCCGGATGAATGCTCCAGATGATCGGGGTCTTCGAGATCGGGTGGATCAGTTCAGCGAACGGCTTCCCATCCGGGAAATTTTTTCCGTCATTCAGAAACGCTTCCTGCTCAGCAAGCGAGAAGCCATTCTTCCAGGCGGTCTTCCCCACGGTCGCGGTGCGAATCTTCCCGGTCTTATCCTTCCACTTCTCCTCTACCGTATACCCCGTGTAGTGGCACTGCGCGCAGACAAGGCTCTTCTGCTCCGCCGCGCCGGCCTTTTCAAAGGTGGGTTTACCGGCTTTGGTCAGCATCTTATCGAGGAACGAGTGCGAGACCTTGAGCTTCATGCTTTCCGGGTCGTGGCAGTTGATGCATCCGACGGAATGGGCTCCCATGTAGGCGAAGTGCGAGAGGTTATTCGACTGCAGCTCACGCTCACCCTCTTTCCGGATTACCTCAGGTCCGATCGAGCTGTGGCAGACATTGCAGCGGGCCGTGGTCGCCTCATTCTTTTTGCCGTTGGGGATGCCCGAATCCGGAATCGTCGCCACATCAACCCAGGCGTAGTAGTGGCCTCTCAGGCCGAGAAGACGGGGACCGGTATCGCCGCCCGTCCCAGCGCGCAGAATCGCGAGGAACGGATATTTCGCGATGTAATCCTCCGTTTTCGAATCGTTTTTCGACGCGATCCAGCTCTGATACTGAAGCGGAAAAACCTTTTCAAAATTGGAACTGTTATAAGGCTGCGGGACGATATCCTTCGCCTGGATCGCCGTCTGACAGAGCACGGCGGCCGAGAGTACGCAGACGGCTGCTGAGAGCTTCCTCATTTTGTTCTCCTTTGGTTGCGTTATGAGGTCTGTCACCATGATGCGAAAAAGGCGAAAAAATTGACAGGCAGAATGATCCATTTAAACTTGACGAAAATATCAATTTAAAAACGGTCTTGCGTTCGTCAATATGAAACGGTCTGAGAATATCGGCGTCTGGAAACTGGTCTGCGCGTACGCGAAAGCGGGGAGCCTCAAAGCGGCGTCTGACGCGATGGAGCTGGATCCGGCGGCCGCGTCCCGCCTCATTTCGGAGCTGGAGACAGAACTCGGTGTCGCGCTGATTGATCGGAGCCGGAAACCCGCGGTGCCGACCGAGGCGCTCACGGCGATCCTCCCTTACGCCCGGCGGATCGTGAAGGCGGAGCGAAGCATTCTCTCCCTCACCCGGGATCGGCAAAGGACACCGGTTTCAGGCCGCGTGATCCGGGTAAGTGTCCCGTCCAATATGAGCCGCAGCTCATTTCTGGATCCCGTCGCGCGCTTTGCGGAGAAGCATGACGGGCTCCGGGTGGAATTTGTGTCAGGCGCTGGGATGGAGTGGCTGAAGACGGGGGAGGTGGACCTCGCGATCCTCTCCTACCGCCCGGAAGAGAGTGACCTGCTCGCGCTCCCGCTTAAGAAAAACGTGCCGCTGATTCTCGCGACATCTCACTATCTTGAGCTTCACGGAACCCCTGAGACGCCGGAAGATCTGAAGCGCCACACGCTCATCATGCAAAGCCGCTCAGACATTCATACGGATCGCCCGGAATATCTCTATAAGGGCGACAGCGCCTTTTATATCGGTGATATGAAGCATGTGATTTATGGGGACGGCGTGACGCGCCGCACCGCGCTCGCGATGAGCCGCGGGATCGCGCTTGATATTGACTGCGCGCTGGTGCCCACTGAGCTCGCCTCCGGTATCTTCGTTCCGGTGCTCCCCGGCTGGCACCGAAAGCCCTGGGATAACCACATCTGCGTACTGAGACGGAACGCGGATGACCGGCTGCTCCGGGAACTGATGTCCGTGATCCGGAAGTCCTTCTATACGCACCTTGTCGACTCCTGGAAGTACTGGTACCGGCATTTTGGGTTTCCAATCGAGGATGTCCGATTCTGAAGCCAGCGCGTCGATCATTTTTTTTCAGGAACGTGAAAGAGGTTTTGCGTTTCTGAATTGAAAAAAGGGACGGCACCGTTCCCGGCACCGCCCCTCTTCTCTCTCCTCTAAACCGGAGCTGCGATTACTTCGCGAATACCGTGAGCGCCGTGCGGCCCATGAGCCAGGCGTCCACCGCCGCGGCGCACTGACGGCCGTCACTCGTCGCGGTCACGATGAGAGACTGACCGCGGCGCGCGTCACCGCAGGCAAAGACCTTTTCGCGGCTCGTGAAGTACGGGCGATCCGTCTTCGCGTTCCCTCGGGCGTCCTTCTCCACGCCAAAGGCGTCGAGCACCGTGGAGGACGGATGCAGGAACCCCATCGCGAGGTACACGCGCTGGACCGGGATCTCAAACTCGGTTCCCGGGATGTCCTGGAAGCGGAGACGGCCATCCGGGCCGCGGTCAACCTTCAGCTTCACGCAGCGGATCGCGGTCACTTCGCCCTTCTTATCCTTCACGATTTCCTTCGTCGACACCTGGAAGAGCTTTTCGCAGCCTTCCTCATGCGACGTGGAAATACGCATCTTGCGGGGCCAGTTGGGCCAGGTTTCCGCCTTGTTTTCGTGCTCCGGGGGTTCTGAACCGACGTCAATCAGGTAGACCTTGCCGGCACCCTGACGGCGGACCGTGCCCACGCAGTCGCTTCCGGTGTCGCCGCCGCCGATGATGGCGACGTCACAGCCCTTTGCCGAGATCGGAGCCTTCTTCACCGCGCCCGAATCCTCGCGGTTCTGGCCGATCAGGAGGTCAAGCGCGAAATTCACGCCCTTCGCGTCGCGGCCCGGGACCTTGAGGTCACGGGGAGCTTCGGAGCCGAGCGCGAGCACCACGGCGTCGAAGTCCCGGATCACGTCTTCCGCGGGGATCACTTTCTTCGCGAAGGAATGCACCCCTTCGTCAAACTTATCGGTGCCGACCGCGGTGCCGAGCTCAAAGGTAACGCCTTCCGCCTTCATCTGTTCCAGACGGCGGTCAATCAGCGGCTTCTCGAGCTTAAAGTCCGGGATGCCGAGCGCCATCAGGCCGCCCGCGCGGTCATTCTTCTCAAAGACCGTGACGAGGTGCCCTTCACGCGCGAGCTGCTGCGCGCAGGCAAGGCCCGAGGGTCCAGAACCGATCACCGCGACCTTCTTACCGGTGCGGATGAGCGGGACTTCCGGCTTCACCCAGCCGGACTTCCAGGCGCGGTCGATGATCGAACGCTCAATCGTCTGAATGCCGACCGCGGAATCCTCGATCAGGTACTGCGTGCAGCCCGCTTCGCAGAGGCACGGGCAGATGCGGCTCGTCACCTCAGGGAAGTTATTCGTCGCGTTCAGGCACTCCCAGGCGTCACGCCACTTCCCCTCGCGGACCAGACGGTTCCAGTCCACGGGGCGGTTGTGGAGCGGGCAGGAGGACGAGCAGTACGGCGTCCCGCAGTGGAGACAGCGCAGCGCCTGCTCGTGGATCTCTTCCGCGGTGAGCGGGGTCTTGAACTCATGGAAGTGCTTCACGCGTTCTTCCACGGATTCATGGTGAAACTCAATGCGGTGAAGTTTCTTTTCGGTTGTCATCACGTTTTCTCCTTACTTCGCCGCCGCGTGAGCAGCCTTTGCCTTCTCGGCCTTCGCCTGCAGAGCCGCCCGGTACTGGAGCGGGAACACCTTCACGAACCGCGTGCGGGAGCTCTCCCAGTGCGTGAGGAGGTGCTGCGCGAGGGCGGAGCCGGTGTAGTCCGCGTGCTTCTGGATGAGACCCTTCAGGATCTCTTCATCGGTCCTCCCGAGGTGCCAGGACTCGGGGTCCGAGGTACGGCGCTGTTCGTCCGACCCTTCAACCCGTTCAAGCGCGACCATCGAGGTGTTGCAGTGGCTTTCAAAGTCGCCATCCGTGTCGAGCACGTAAGCGACGCCGCCTGACATACCGGATGCGAAATTGCGGCCGGTCTTTCCGAGCACCACCGCGGTGCCGCCCGTCATGTATTCGCAGCCGTGGTCACCGGTGCCTTCAACAACCGCCGACGCGCCTGAGAGACGCACGGCGAATCGTTCACCGACGACACCGTTGAAGTACGCTTCGCCGCTTGTCGCGCCATACAGCGTGGTGTTCCCGGCAATGATGTTGTGAGTCCGGTCGCCGTGGAACTCACCCGGGGCGCGGATGATGATCACGCCGCCAGAAAGGCCCTTACCCACATAGTCATTCGCGTCACCCGCGAGGTCGAGCGTCATGCCGTTCACTGCGAACGCGCCGAACGACTGTCCCGCGTGGCCCGCGAGCTCAATATGGATGGTGTCATCCGGCAGACCCTTCGAGCCAAACTTCTCAACCACGGCGTGCGCGATCATCGTGCCCGCCGTACGGTCAATATTCCGGATCTGGGTCTTCACTTCGGTCCTGACGCCCTTCTCGAGCGCGAGCTTCAGCTCGGGGAGGAGCTTCGTGTCAAGCGACTTCTCGAGGTGATGGTTCTGAGCCGTGTGGTGGCTGCGTTCCATCGAATCCGCCTTCGGCTGATAGAGGACGCGGGAGAGATCAATCCCGTCCGCCTTCCAGTTGTTGACGTCCGCTTCCTGCTCAAGGAGATCCGAGCGGCCGATCAGGTCCTCAAACTTCCGGATACCGAGGCTCGCCATAATCTCGCGGACTTCCTCAGCGACGAAGAAGAAGTAGTTCACGACGTGGCCCGGGTTCCCGTGGAAGCGCTTGCGGAGTTCCGGATCCTGAGTCGCGATGCCGACAGGGCAGGTGTTCAGGTGGCACTGACGCATCATGAGGCAGCCTTCAACGACGAGCGGAGCGGTCGCGAAGCCAAACTCATCCGCGCCGAGCATCGCGCCGATCACCACGTCGCGGCCCGTCTTGATCTGGCCGTCAACCTGGACCGTCACACGGTCACGGAGGTGGTTAAGCACGAGGGTCTGCTGCGTCTCAGAGAGACCGAGTTCCCAGGCGCTGCCGGTGTGTTTCACGGAAGACACCGGGCTCGCGCCGGTACCGCCGTCGTGACCCGAGATCACGATGTGGTCCGCCTTCGCCTTGGCGACGCCAGCCGCCACGGTGCCGACACCGGTTTCAGAAACGAGCTTCACCGAGATGTCCGCGTGATCGTTCGCGCACTTCAGATCGTGGATCAGCTGCGCGAGATCCTCGATCGAATAAATATCGTGGTGCGGGGGCGGCGAAATGAGGCCGACACCCGGGACCGAGTAACGGAGCTCCGCGATGTACGGGGACACCTTGTGACCGGGGAGCTGACCGCCTTCACCCGGCTTCGCGCCCTGCGCCATCTTGATCTGGATCTGATCAGCGGACGCGAGATACCCTTCCGTCACGCCGAAACGGCCGGAGGCCACCTGCTTGATCTTGGACCGGAGGCTATCGCCCTTCTTAAGCTTTACTTCGGCCATCACGCGATCCGACCCGATCACGGACGCGAGCGTATCGCCATCCTTCACGGGGGAGTGACCGAGGCGCATTTCTTCTTCGTAACGCCGCGGATCCTCACCGCCTTCACCGGTGTTCGACTTGCCGCCGATACGGTTCATGGCAACGGCGAGCGTCGCGTGGGCTTCAACGGAAATCGCGCCGATCGACATCGCGCCCGCGGCGAACCGCCGCACGATCTGGGCCGCGGGTTCCACTTCCTCAAGCGGCACCGGGGTCGCCCCGGCGGTCTTGAACTTCAGAAGACCGCGGAGCGTCATCTGACGCTTCGACTGATCGTTGATGATCTTCGCGTATTCCTGATAGGTCTTGAAGCTGTTGTCGCGAGTCGACCGCTGCAGCTTCACGATCGCTTCAGGGGTCCACATATGCTCTTCGCCGTCAGCACGCCAGGCGTATTCGCCGCCGGTCGGGAGTTCCCCCTGCATCGAGGGGTTGATGCCGTAGGCCGCGCGGTGACGGTTCACGGCTTCCTGCATGACTTCAAAGAGGCCGATACCTTCGACGCGGGTCGGCGTCCCCCAGAAGTAGCGCTTGACGAAATCGGTCTTCAGGCCAATCGCCTCAAAGATCCTCGCGCCGCGGTAGCTCATCAGGGTCGAAATACCCATCTTCGCCATGACCTTCGTGAGGCCCTTGCCGATCGCCTTCACGTAATTCGCGACCGCGGTTTCTTCCGTGAGGCCGCGCTTCGGGGCGAGAGAACGGAGGGTGGCGAGCGCAATGTACGGGCACACCGCCTCAGCGCCGTACCCCATGAGGAGCGCGAAGTGCTGCGTCTCGATCACGGAGCCGGATTCGACGACGAGGCCGACGTCGGTACGGACGCCTTCAGAAATGAGGTGCTGGTGCAGGGCGGAGGTCGCGAGGAGCACCGGGATCGCCACGCGGTCTCGCGACACGGCGCGGTCCGTGATGATGAGGATGTTGTAGCCGCCCTTTACGGCGTCAACGGCCTGAGCGCAAAGCGACGCGATCTGAGCCTCAACACCCTCGCTCCCCCAGTTCACGGGGTACGTGATATCGAGCTCACGGCTCCGGAACTTCCCGTCCGTGAACGCCGCGATGTGGTGCAGTTTCGCCATATCGCGTTCGGTCAGGATCGGCTGCATCACCTCAAGACGCCGGGGCGGATTGACGTTATTCACGTCAAGGAGATTCGGCTTCGGGCCGATAAAGGAGATGAGGCTCGTCACGAGCTCCTCACGGATCGGGTCGATCGGAGGGTTCGTGACCTGAGCGAAGAGCTGCTTAAAGTAGTTAAAGAACGGCTTATCTTTCTTCGATAGGACCGGGAGCGAGACGTCGTTCCCCATGGAGCCGATCGGCTCCATCGCCTTCTCCATCATCGGTCCGAGGATGACATCGATATCTTCCTGCGTCATCCCGAACGCCTTCTGGAGCTCGAAGAGGCGGCCGGAGGATACCGCGAACGGCACGGGGTTCACGTCCGGGCTCTGGAGGTCGGAAAGACGAAGGTTCAGGCGCTCCACCCACTCGCGGTAAGGTTTGGCAAGAGACACCTGGTTCTTGATTTCGGTATCCGGAATGATGCGGCCCTGAACGGTGTCAATCAGCAGCATCTTCCCCGGCTCCACACGCCACTTGCGGCGGATGCGGCCTTCGGGGATCGGGAGCACGCCCATTTCGGACGCGAGAATGACGGTGTCATCATCCGTTTCGACATAACGCGCCGGACGGAGACCGTTACGGTCAAGCGTCGCGCCGATCTGCACGCCGTCCGTGAAGACGATCGCCGCGGGGCCGTCCCAGGCTTCCATCATCGGGGCGTTGTAGGCGTAGAACGCCTGACGGTCGGCGTCCATCGTGCGGGCCTTTTCCCAGGCTTCGGGGACCAGCATCATCATGGACTGCGCGAGCGAATAGCCGCTCATCACGAGGACTTCAAGGGCGTTATCGAGACTCGCCGTGTCACTCTGACCTTCGTAGATCAGAGGCGCGAGTTTCTTCACGTCGTCCCCCAGCACCGGAGACTCCCAGGTCGCCTCCCGGGCCCGGATCCAGTTGTAATTCCCCTTCACCGTGTTGATTTCGCCGTTATGGGCGATATAGCGGTAGGGGTGAGCGAGCGCCCAGGCGGGGAAGGTGTTAGTCGAGAATCGCTGGTGCACCACCGCAATCGCGGAGGTGGCTTCCGGGGCCTGGAGGTCGAGGTAGTACTTCCCGACCTGGTCCGCGAGGAGGAGACCCTTATAGACCACGGTCCGGGTGCTCATCGAGGGGACGAAGTACTCGTTCCCGTGCTTCAGGTTCAGAGCCTTGATGCGGTGGGAGGCTTCCTTGCGGATGACGTAGAGTTTCCGCTCCAGGGCGTCCTGCACCATCACGTCCGGGCCGCGGCCGATGAAGATCTGACGGATCACCGGGGCAGCCGCCCGCACGGTGTCACTCATCTTCATATGGTGATCGACCGGGACATCGCGCCAGCCGAGAACGACCTGGCCCTCCGCCTTCACGACACGCTCAATCTCCGCCTCGCACGCCGCGCGGCTCGCGGGCTCCTGCGGGAGGAAGATCATGCCGACACCGTAGTCACCGGGGGGCGGGAGCGACACGCCCTGCTTCGCGAGCTCCTTTCGGTAATAGCTATCGGGGATCTGAATCAGGATACCGGCACCGTCGCCGCAGAGGGGGTCCGCCCCGACCGCGCCGCGGTGATCCAGGTTATGCAGGATGAGGAGCGCGTCCTCAATCACCTTATGAGAGACGCGGCCCTTGATATTCGCGACGAAACCAACGCCGCAGGCGTCGTGCTCTGCCTGCGGTGTGTACAGTCCGTGCTGGGCGGCATCTTTCCGCGCTTCTTCCAAAGTCATTTGAGGCATGACTGGAGTCTCCCTAAAGATTTTCTTTTTTATGTGAGAAAGCTGGGGGCACATTCTTTTACCTGTGCGGTGCACGGGGTTCTTTTGAAGTGCGTGTCTGAAAATAATGCGTCTATAAATGGGCTTTTTTCAATTGAAAACGGGGCTTTTTCTCGTGTTACCCATATATAGGCTATGGTGAAGTATCTATGGCTGGCGGTATGTCTTAAGCAGAATCTTTTAGAGAACTACGACATTCCGCTCACCCTCTCATAACTTCCGCTCTATTTATTCCCGTATACGGAAATTGCTGATTTTGGGTATAACAGCCCCCTTTCGCGAGGCGCTGACGCCACAGTCCAATATGGTGGAAACCCCCATGAATAAAGGCGTCAGGCGAAAACCCTTGGGTGTAACTCCCAGTGGGGGGAGAGTGTTTCTCCCAAGCTTTTTTTTCACGGCGGCGCTTATATTTCACTCATCCAGAAACGCTGATGTGAGTCATCAAAACGCCTGGCTCCCGAGCCCTGCTGAAAACAGGGATGGGAATAGGAAATTCCTTTTTGGAGCTTCTCGAAAAATCATGAAGAAGACTTTTGCTGCTGTGGCTCTCGCCGCTGCTCTCGCGTTCTCTGCTTCCTCTTTCGCCGCCCCGGCCCCCGCTGCTTCCGCTCCGGCTGCTGACCAGGCTGCCACCGCTGCCGCTCCGGCCGCTAAGACCGCTGCCCCGAAGGCTAAGGCGAAGGCCGTGAAGAAGGCCCATAAGAAGGTCGAGAAGAAGGCTGCCAAGAAGTCCGTGAAGAAGGCTGAGAAGAAGGCGGAAACCGCCGCTTCCGTTCCGGCTTCCACCCCGGCCGCGAAGTAATCGCTGACAACCACTGATTTCTCTCCGGGAAGCGTCCCACACTGAATGGACGCTTCCCTGGGGAACACCAAACAAACCCAATAAGGATTTATCCAAATGAACAAGACTTTTGCCGCGATCGCTCTCGCTTCCGCCCTCGCTTTCTCCGCCACCACCTTTGCCGCCCCGGCTCCCGCTGCTTCCGCTCCGGCTGCTGACCAGGCTGCCACCGCTGCCGCTCCGGCCGCTAAGACCGCTGCCCCGAAGGCTAAGGCGAAGGCCGTGAAGAAGGCCCATAAGAAGGTCGAGAAGAAGGCTGCCAAGAAGTCCGTGAAGAAGGCTGAGAAGAAGGCGGAAACCGCCGCTTCCGTTCCGGCTTCCACCCCGGCCGCGAAGTAATCGCTGACAACCACTGATTTCTCTCCGGGAAGCGTCCCACACTGAATGGACGCTTCCCTGGGGAACACCAAACAAACCCAATAAGGATTTATCCAAATGAACAAGACTTTTGCCGCGATCGCTCTCGCTTCCGCCCTCGCTTTCTCCGCCACCACCTTCGCTGCCCCGGCTCCCGCCGCTTCCGCTCCGGCTGACAAGGCTGTGACCGCTTCCGCTCCGGCCGCGAAGACCGCTGCCCCCAAGGCTGAAAAGAAGGCCGTGAAGAAGGTTGAGAAGAAGGCCGAAAAGAAGGCTGCCAAAAAGGCTGAAAAGAAGTCCGTGAAGAAGGCTGAGAAGAAGGCGGAAACCGCCGCTCAGGCTTCCGCCCCGGCTGCCAAGTAATTTCCAGAGCGCCGCTCTGAAACTCTGAATCAATTCCGGACTCCAGACGGAGTCCGGGACGACCCAAATTCAAGGATTTGACTCAAATGAAAAAGACTTTTGCTGCTCTGGCTCTCGCTTCTGCTCTCGCGTTCTCCGCTACCACGTTTGCTGCTCCGGCTCCTGCCGCTGCTCCCGCTCCGGCTGACCAGGCTGCTACCGCTGTTGCTCCCGCTCCTGCTGCCAAGGCTGCTCCGAAGGCTAAGGCTAAGGCCGTGAAGAAGGCTCACCACAAGGCTGTGAAGAAGGCCGTTCACAAGAAGCACGTGAAGCACGCGAAGAAGCACGCCCCGAAGGCTCCGAAGGCTGCTCCCGCTCCGGAAGCCGCTCCGGCTCCCGCGCCGATGAAGTAATTCACCTGAATTCAGTTCGCTGATTTCACCCGCCCTTCCGAGGTTAAGTCCCCGGGAGGGCGTTAACGCATAGAGGGTTCCTATCATGATGAAGAAGACGTTTGCCGCGGCCGCGATCGCAGCCGCTCTCGCTTTTTCCGCTTCCGCTTTCGCAGCCCCTGGTCCTGAAGGCCAGCCGCCCGCGCCGGGTCCTCAGATGGATCAGAAAGCGCCGCCCGCTCCGAAGGCTCAGCCGAAGCACCTGAAGAAGGCCCCGCACCGCGCGGCACCGCGCCACGCGAAGAAGGCTCCGAAGCCGATGCCGCCCCGCGGCGCTCATAAGAACGCCCGCCACGCTCCCGCCCCGGCGCCTCACGCGCAGCCGGGTCAGCCCGGACAGCCTGGCCCCGGCCCGCAGCCCGCTCCGGCTCCGATGAAGTAATCACCGGCTGGGAACGGTCCGCCGTTCCCCAGACCTTAAAGGGATGTCTCCTCTCAGAGACACCCCTTTTTTTGACCCCGGGAGACGCGCTTTCCGTCTTCCCTATGGGATAAATGAATAGCGGGTAATACGTCAGGAGTCCCATATTCAGGGCGTTAAAGCGGGGGTTTTATCCTCAGGAATGAGTTCCATGAAGGGTAAAATTTCTCCTTACCGCAATTGATTTACTGACTTGCTTTTTTGGTTTTCCCCTTCACTCAGATGACACTTCCAACACCTGATCACCTCACCACCGCGAGCCACTGGGGCGTATTCCGCGCCGCCGTCGATGACGGCCGCATTACGCTCACGCCCGCTGCCGGTGATTACTTCCCGAGCCCGAATGTCCACGCGATTGAGGCCCAGCCCTATATGAAGAGCCGGGTGCTGCATCCGATGGTGCGGAAGTCGTTCCTCGAGAAGAAACCCGGGAACGCGGCGAACCGCGGCCGGGATGAATGGGTGCAGGTGGATTGGGATACGGCACTCGATCTCGCGGCGGACTCGATCAACCACGTCTACGACACCTATGGACCGTCCGCGGTTTTCGGGCAGTCCTACGGCTGGAAGTCCTCGGGCGCGATTCAGTCCGCGGTGACACTCGTCCGCCGGCTGCTCGCGTGCCGCGGCGGCTACGTGAAGGGAGAGAACAACTACTCGAACGGCGCGATGCGGAAAATTCTGCCTTACGTGATTGGAAGCGCGTATCAGAAACCGCAGAGTTTTGAGCGGGTGCTGGAGTCCGCCGAGAGGATCGTTTTCTGGAGCGCGGATCCCGCGATCACGAACGATATCGACTGGTTCGCGTCGACGCACGGCACAAGCCCCTACTACAACGCGCTGATCAACCACCCGCGGATCCGCACGGTCTGCATTAACCCGGTGAAACCGCTCACCGCGGAAAAGCTCGGCTCCGCCTGGGTGCCGGTGCGTCCGGGGACGGACACCGCTCTGATGCTCGGGATCATCTACGCGCTTGAAGAAGCGAATCTCGCGGATCACGAGTTCCTGAAGACCCACACCGAAGGCTGGGAAGGCTTCCTCGCCTACGTGATGGGGCAGGAGGACGGCTGCCCCAAGTCCCCCTCCTGGGCCGCCGATATCTCCGGTGTGCCGGAAGCCACAATCCGTGCGCTCGCCGAAGACCTCGGGACGCACCGCACGACGCTCATCACCGGCTGGGGCGCGCAGCGCGCCCAGTTTGGTGAGCAGTTCCACTGGATGGCCTTTACGCTCGCCGCGTTCTTAGGCCAGATTGGACTCCCGGGCGGCGGCATTCAGACGGAGTACCACACGGGTTCAGCCGGTGACCCGGCGACCGCGGGCCCCTATATCCCCAATCTCCCGGTGCCGAAAGTGCCGGCGATTCCGCCCTCTCACCCCGATCAGGGAAGCCGCGTGATCCCGATCGCGCGTTTCGTTGACTGTATTGAGCACCCGGGGAAGGTGATCGACTTTAATGGCGAAAAGATCACGTACCCCACGATCCGGCTTCTCGTCTGGGGAGGCGGAAATCCCTTTACGCATCAGCCGGAGACGATGCGGCTCGAACGCGCGTGGCGCTCTGAGCAGCTTGAAGCGACAATCGTGATCGAGACGCACTGGACCGCGACCGCGAAGCACGCCGATATCGTGCTCCCGGCGACAACGGTTTACGAGCGAAACGATATTTCTGGCGCAGGCGAACAGGCCCGCAACATGATTGTCGCGATGCATCAGCTCGTTCCTCCGCAGGGTGAGTGCCGGGATGACTACTGGATCACGTCTGAGCTCGCCCGCCGGATCGGCGTTTTTGACGCCTTTACGGAGGGGAAAACGCTCGAAGACTGGATCCGCGCGACGTATGAAAAAGCCGCGAAAACGGCTGAGCTGTCACTCGACACCGTGCCGACCTTTGAGGAATTCTGGCGATCCGGGATCCTGAAGTTTGAGCCGACCGAGTCCGGACGCCGTTTCGTGGACTTTGAGGACTTCCGGAATGACCCCGTGGGGCATCCGCTTCAGACCCCGTCCGGGAAGATTGAGATCTGGTCCAAAAAGATTGAGTCCTACGGGTACGCGGACTGCCTCCCGCACCCGGCGTACTTTGAGCCCTCCGAAGGCTTTGCCCGGGCGACGAAAGAGTTCCCGCTCGCCCTTGTCGCGCCGAAGAGCGTGAAGCGCCTTCACTCGCAGCTTGATGAATACGCGAACCGGGAGCCGGATGGGACGCAGCTTCGCGAACCGCTCACAATCACAAGGAAAGACGCCGAGGCGCGCGGCATTGAAACCGGCGACGTGGTGCTCGTTCGGAGCCGCCGGGGTGCGGCGCTCGCCCGCGCGGTCGTTGAGAACACGGTGATCCCGGGGGCCGTCGTGCTGCATCACGGCGCGTGGTTTGATCCGGCGGTGCTGGATGGCAAAGAAATCGACGTCCACGGGAACCCGAACAGCCTCACGCAGGATATCCCTACGTCGTCCCTTGCCTGCGGAAACGTCGCGTCTACCGCCAATGTGGAAGTTACCAAGTGGGTAGGACCGATCCCTGAGATCCGTGCGTTCACGCCGCCTTCGGCTTCCGCGAAGTAATTCCCCGCCGCACGAGGCGGGACGGCGCTTCGTCCGTCTTTACTTATCTTGACAAAAATGCCTTCAGAGTTTTCTCTCTGAAGGCATTTTCGCAATTATTGAATACGAAAATATTATACATAGTGGGTATAAACGTATTTTTGTGATTACATGGTGACAAATTAGCCTACAATGAACGTATAAAACCTTCACACAGAGGGGGTGCGAAATGATCTTGCCGCGCTGTTTCGACTTTCGTGACCGGCTTAACCGCAAGGGTTACTGGCACTGGTATGTGCTTTCGCTCCTCGTGATCGGAATCGGGGCTGTCATCGCCATGATGATTGGTCTCCTTGGCTTTGGCACCCCCGAACTCCGGCTAAACCTCATCCTCAGCTGCTACCTCGTCACCGCGCTCATGGTGCTCTCGATCCAGGTGCCGATCACGGTGCAGCGGCTGCATGACATCGGGAAGAGCGGCTGGTACGCGCTCGTCTATCTCGTTTTCATCGGCATGGTGGTGTAGACCTGCTTCGCCCGTTCCCCACCTTCCTCACGGTTCTCGTCCCATTCGCGTTTGTGGTCCTGATTGGCTTTGTGCCGTCTGAACCCCGGAAGAACCGCTACGGGAACTATGTGCCGGAAGAGGAAAAGTTTTCGGAATCCGAACAGAGTGAGGGGTTCCGGATCTGATTGTTCAGTTTTGCAGTGGTTTCATTGTTGGTCTCTCTAGACTCACTTTTATAGATTCTGATCACTCCTGTCAGAATCTATTTTTTTATCATGAGAGAGACAAAGCTGCGGCGAAAGGCGGTTGAAGCAAAAAAGAGGTGCGTGAAATGGAAGACTTTGTGGTCCTGAATAACGGCGTTCGGATGCCCCGCGTGGGGCTCGGTGTCTACGCGATCCCGGTGAATCAGACGAAGGACGCTGTGCTCACCGCTCTCTCGCTCGGTTACCGCCATATCGATACGGCGCAGCTTTATAAAAATGAGGCTGAGGTCGGTGAAGCGGTCCGGGCATCCGGTATCCCGAGAAAGGAAATCTTTGTCACCACGAAACTCTGGGGCGCGCGGGATTATGAGGACGCGAAGCGATCGATTGCCCGCTCTCAGCGGGCGCTAGGGATCGGGGTGATCGACCTGCTTCTGATCCATTGGCCGGGAGAAGATAACCTCGGGGTCTATAAGGCGCTTGAGGAAGCCTATCAGGCGGGCGACGTCCGGGCGATCGGGATCTCAAACTTCGTTGAGAATCTCTTCCCCTCGTTCATCAAGCAGGTAGACGTGGTGCCCGCGGTGGATCAGGTTGAGGCGCATGTCTTCTGTCAACAGAAAGGTCTCCGGAAAATGACGGCGGAGGCCGGTGTCGTCCCTGAAGCCTGGTCACCGCTGGGGTCAGGGGAACACAAGATATTTGGAAATCCCGTTCTGGAATCGATCGCGAAGAAGCATCAGAAGTCCGTCGCCCAGATCGCGCTCCGATTCCTCGTGCAGTCTGGCTTTGTGATCATTCCGCGAACCACCAAAGCGACACACATGCAGGAGAACCTCGATGTACTCACGTTTACGCTCGATCCGGACGACATGACGCGGATTGAATCGCTCGACAACGCGAAGAGCCTCTTTGGGTGGTGGTAAAAGCCTTTCATACGCTGAAAACCAGCCATTTTCCTTCATAGATTTTATTGAGATCCTGATAGATTCTGATAGAAACTATCAGGATCTATTAGTTACTGATAAGCAATCCTTCCGCCTGGAAAGCCCCCTTTCCTATTCAAAATCCGATTCTGAGCCTGTCACCAACATCTATTTGAGCTTCTCAGCAACATCACATTTCATGCTGCTCACTAACATGAAGGACAGATCTACAGGAAGAGGAAAAGCGGTAATACAGCCGGTTTCAGCTCTATTTCTCACCCTTCATCGGTTTTAAAATCATTCCGATTGAGTTCGGTTATCGTCTGAATTGAACCTTTCAGCAACAACACGGCCGCCCATCCTTTCCTGGTCACAAAACATTGGTTTGGAGATACGTATGACTGAAAAGATTGCTGTCATCATTGGCGCGGGTCCTGGACTGGGGCTCAGCCTCGGGAAGGTTTTTGGAAAGAACGGCTTCACGCCGGTTCTCGTAAGCCGGAGCGAAGAGAAGCTTGCGAAACTCGTTTCCGATCTGAAAGAACTCGGGATCGACTCCTTCACAGAGACCGGGGACGCGTCTGACGCGGCGTCTCTCAAAACCGCCATGGCGAACATCAAAGTCACTCACGGTGCGCCGACCGTCATGATCTACAACGCGGCGGATACGAGGCCAGGAGCTGGATTGAGGGTTGAAACCGAGGAGCTGGTCCAGCACTTCAGACTTGATGTCGCGGGCGCCTGGACCGTGTGCCGCGATCTGATCGAGGATCCTGAGTTTCTTCAGAACAAGGGTGCCCTGCTCTTCACAGGCGGCGGCTTTGGAATTCATCCTTTCCCCGCTTTTGGCGCCATGAGCCTCACGAAGGCCGCGCTTCGCTCATACGCCTATATGCTAAATGAGGCGCTCGCCCCGAAGGGAATCTATGCCGGCACCGTCACGATCAACGGTCCTATTGGCATGAATGACTTCTTCAGCGCCGATCGCATCGCGGAAGCGTTTTATGAGCTCTATGAGAAACGGACCGAATGCGAAAAGGTGTACGAATACCCGGAACTCGTCGGATTCAAAGGATCCGGGGCTGAGTACTGGTCCCATGTGTTCCCGGCGTCCAAAGAAGCCGAGTCTCACTGAAACGGTTAGGAGCGCCCCTGATGAATAACGCGATGGAGCTGATTCGCTACTCGGATATCATCCTGAGCTGCTTTATTCCGGGGCAGATGCTCACAGAATCCCGAATCGCGTCTCACGCGCTCGTCTTTGTGCGATCGGGCGTGATGGAGGCGAAGTCTGCCGGCCGGAAATTCACCGTGCCGGCGGGCGGCTTTGTGTTTTTAAAGCGCGATCACGCGGTACGGATCCGGAAGCAAAGCGACGGAGCCCGCCCCTACAGCGCGGTGAGCATCCTGCTTCAGAGGAACTTTCTGAGGGATTCCTTCCGGACCCTGAACCCCAAGAATTTCCCGCGCGCGGCGAAACGGTTTGAGGAGGCGGTGATTCCGCTTCGGAGCGAACCAGCGCTTGAAAGCCTCTTCGCGTCACTCCTTCCCTACACCGATGCCCGGGTGAAACCGCTCCCGGAATGGATTGAATTAAAAGAGCGGGAGGCTCTCCTCTGCCTCCTCACGATCAGCCCGAGGTTCTATCCGACGCTATTCGATTTCAGCAGTCCCTGGAAAATTGATCTCCTCGCCTTTATGGAAGCGAATTTCAGAGAGGATCTGACGCTCGAAGAGTTCGCGTCCTACACCGGCCGAAGCCTCGCGACCTTTAAGCGCGACTTCGCGAAGATCAGTCCGCTGACGCCTGAGAAATGGCTGCTTGAAAAGCGGCTCGACTACGCCCACCGGCTGCTTACGGAAGACCACCGGAAGATCTCTGACGTGTACCTCGAAGCCGGCTTCCGGAACCGCTCGCACTTCTCAACCGCTTTCAGGAAAAAATACGGCGTAACGCCAGCGGAAGCGGGGCGGGAGCCAGAATCGGTGTCTTTCTGACTCTTAATACTTTCTATTAGATACTGATAGATTCTGATAGATACGCATAGAAACTATCAGGATCTATTTTTATGGCCGGAAGATAATCGCCTTCTCGAAAGTCACCTTGACGGGGACTCCCAGCCGCTTGATCGGCCGGAACTTCATCGCCCGGATCGCCTTCAGCGCGGCCTCCTCAAAGTCGAGCGGCGGAATATCAGCGGTCATCACTTTTGACCGGATGCCGTCCCCCTTCTCATCCACCACAAACCGCACGCGGACACGGATCGATTTGCTGTACCCGGCGACGCGGGCCCGCCTCGGATAAACCGGATGAGCGTCATTCAGGATTACGATGTCGAGCTTCCCCTTCCCCGTAATCCGATAGGTGCCGTCACCGTTATCCGCGAACGCGGCGTCACCGCCTCCACCCGCGAGGCTCTTCAATTGATTGCCGGATCCGGCGAGCGTGGTTTTACCGGAACCCGTGCCGCTTGCCGCGCCGAGATGGGCGGAGGATTTCCCTTCCCCCGTCGCGGCGCCTGAGGCGGAACCTGGTGTCTGTGAGGCAGACTTCGCCGCAGCGGGTTTCGCGGGTGCCGTAACGGGCGCGGTATCCAGAGGTTTCGGTGCCGCCTTCATGGGTTCCGGAGCGGGAACCGGAGACGGCGCGGACTCAGGCTTTGGAGCCGGAGCGGGTTTCGGTTCCGCCGCCGCTTTCGGAACCGGAACGGTGTGTTCCGGCGCGGGCGCTTTCTTCACCGCTTCGCTTCCCTTCTTCGGTTCAGTCACTGACTTCCCGTCATTCGTTCCGGACGCCACGCCTTTCGCGATGTGGTTCTCGATGTCCGAAGCCCAGCCGCCCGGTCCGAGATCAATCTGAAGTGCCTGGTTCCCGGCGGACTCCGTTTTCTGAAGCGGAGAAACCGTGAGAATGGCGGCGATCCCCGCGAGAATCCCGACGTGAATCAATGCGCTCGCGGCGAGGCTCTTTCCTGCCCCTTTCGGTGACGCGTCCTCAATCAGACTTGGGGTCGGTGAGGCAGATAAAAACCGTTTCATCGGTTTCACCCCCTTACCGACCGTTTTTCGCGGCAACCGTGAGACGGTCAACCCCCGCGGCGCGCACCGTATCCATCACCTGAACCATGCGGCCGACGTCAAGCGTCCGATCCGGCATCAGAACGACAACCGGCGCTTTCCCATCCTCGGTTTTCCGGGCTTCGAGCGCGGGTCCCAGCGCTTCGATGGTGGTCGGCTGATCCTCTATAAAGATCGAGCCATCCGCCTTAATCGCGACCGGCACTGACTTCGTGCGGTCGACACTCGCGGTCGCGGCGGCCGGGAGCTTCACCGGGATCGTCTTCTGCGTCACCATGTTCAGCATCGACATCATGAAGAAGACGAGGAGGAAAAAGATGATGTCGATCATGGGGATGATCATGAGCGTCGGTGTCTGGCTCGTTTTGTGATCCTGAAGTTTCATCGCGGAACCTTCTATGCATTCACACTTCAGGAAGAAAACGCGCCGGACGCGGTCTGAGCGGCCGTGATCCGGGACGCCTGACTGATCGGGCTCGGCGTGTCCGCTTTCGCCGGGTGAGAGGCCGGCTCAGCCGGAACTTCAGCAGCTCCCCCTTTCTTCCGGGAGACGAGGTACAGCCCCGCCCCGCGCTCAAGCTCCCCGACGAGGCGCTCAGCCCGCTGATTCAGGCACGCCCAGCAGATCAGGGCGAGGATCGCGACGAAGAGCCCAAAAGCCGTGGCCGTCAGCGCTTCCGCCACGCCGCCTGTGATCGCGAAAGGTTCGCCGTTCGCGACATTCAGCACGTCAAACGACCGGATCATGCCAAGCACCGTTCCGAGGAGCCCCATAAGAGGCGCGAGCGTCACGATGACGGAGAGAATCCCGAGGTTCGCCTTCAGAGACGCCGCGCGGTGCTGCCCCTCCATCTCAAGCCACGACGCCATATCGTCAATATGACGCTCATGCGCGATCGCCTTCAGAATCAGGTCACCCGTGAGCCCCCCGGCGTTCGCCGCGATCTTCTCCGCCTCAAAGAGTTTCCCTTCATGGAGGGGCTTCGAGAGGTGAGACGCGAGAAGCGTCATATCGGTTTTCGACTTCCGGTACATCCGGGCGCGTTCTACCGTAATCGCGACCGCGATGATGGACGCGGCAAGCAGCGGATACATCATGAAGCCGCCCGCCTGGAAAAGATGCAGAAATTCGTTCATGGTTATTTCCTTTCCTGAAAGACCGCCGCCCCGGCGGGATCGTTGGAACCCAGACCGGGGCTTTGACCATTCCGTCTCTCGCGAGAGACGCTTTTTCTTATCAGTACGTCGCCTTCATGCCGACAAAGAACTGCCGCTCAGCGCCCGGCACCACGGTTGAGTAGTAGCCGTTCCCGGAGCCGTAGTCGTAGTACTTGGTGTTAAAGAGATTCGTGACACCGGCGTACACCGAGAGGTGACGGTTCGGGTGGTAGCGGACCGAGAAGTTCGTGAGGTCGTGGCCCTTGAAGAAGCCCTGATCCTGCTCGTCGCTCGTCCGGGTGAAATTCGTGTAGCGGCCCTGCTTGATGTGCTGCAATTCAAGGATCAGGTCGTCCCGCACATCCCACATGGCGCGGAGAATGAGCTTATGCTTCGGCACCTTCTGAAGGCCTTTGCTCGTGTAGTCGTTGTCCTCTCCCAGACGCTCGCAGGCCGACGCGCTAGCGCACCGGGTGCGGCCCTTCAGATAGGCGTATGTTTCCTCAAACGTGAAGGGACCGACCTTCTGGCTGAAGGAGATATCAGCGCCCCAGCGTCGGGTATCCAGGAGATTGACGCTCAGGTAATTGAGACCGTATTCGCCCCGCTGGTAATTACGGGCAATCTGATCGTCGGTCGACGAGTACCAGAGCGTGACGCTCGCCGTGGTCCACTTGAAAGCGTCCCGCCAGCCGATCTCGTACATGTTGTGAACTTCGTCATTCACGCTCGACTCTTTAATGAGACGCGTGCCATCCGCCTGACGGATCGTGTCAGCGATCTCAATTCCATCCGGCGTCGTGTAGCCGCGTTCATACCGTCCGTAGAACCGGCCCGTGTCGCTGTAGTGATAGGCGCCTGAAAGCTCAAGCGCGGTGTTCCAGCGGCGGGACGTATCGGTGCCGTTTTCGCTTGTCGCCTTGCCGGTCTTCGAGAACCACCAGCGGGTAAGTTCCTCGCGGATGCCCTGGTTGAATTCCCACTTTCCGTACTTGATCGTATTGAGGAGATAAAGACCGTAGATGTCCTTCTGGTAATCGAACGACATCGGCACCGCGCGGTACTTCGTCCCCTTAATCCGCTCGTAGTCGTTGTAGTCGAGATTCGCTTCCTGACGGATAGCGTCGAGACCGAAGAGCAGCTCGCCCCACTTCGCGTATTTCCAATTGAGCTTTGAACGGATCCCGTAGCCATCGTGATCCATCGTGCGCTCGGAATCGTTGTTCCCCTGATAGTTTCCGGTGTTATAGAAGACATCGTGGCTCATCTGCCACTTGTCACTCAGGTTCGCGCTGTAGGAGAGGCTGATCGTGTCGAGATCCCGGTTGCCGTAGATGTAGCCGGAATCCATCCGGTAGAGGCGGTTCCCTTCGGAATCAACGCCCGACACCACTTTCCGGGGGCTCGGACGGTAGTCCGTGCCGTATTCCTTCAGCTTATAGCGGGAGACGTTATTGAGGTATTCGCTTCGTTCTTCGAGGCGGCTCGCGCGGAGAATCACGCGCTGATTCGGCGTGAAGTTCCAGCGTAGGCCGGCACTGTAGTACTTGGAGTTCCGGAAGGTATCGACGAACTCAAGATCGCGGTTCAGCTTGCTGCCTGTGAATTCCACGGCGCCCCGCCCGTCAGCAAACGTCGTGCCGGCGGTCGCGCCCGCACGGTACCCCTTCGAATTCCACTCGCCGTAGATCGAGGTTTCGGGGTTATTCATGGAATTCAGCGAACTCGTCAGATTCACGATGCCGCCCGAAGCCCCGGAGCCGTACATCACGGAGCCGCCGCCCGGGATGATGTCGATACGTTCAAGCTGCTCCACCGGAATGACGTCGTAATTCGTCTGCATCGGGTGGCTCACAAGCGTCGTGATCGGAGCGCCGTCAAGCAGCACCTAGATATTCCGCGCCGCCTGATCCGAGCCCTGGCCTCGGATATCAATCTGACCCTGACCCGTCGCGTTGACAGAGATCGACGGAATCTTGGAGAGCACGTCACTCACCGTGCGGTTCCCCTGCTCCTGGATCTGCTCCTTATTCACGACGATGATTTCTTTCGTGTTCCGGAGACGCTCGATCTCGATGTATTCGGGAGAGACCACGGTGTCCGCGAGTTCCACGGTGCCCGTGTCAGAGGCTTTCAGTTCCGCTTCGGGAAGCACGGAACCCGGTGCCGTGACGCTTGAATTTTCAGCCGGTTCAGACGCCGTGTCAGCAGCAAACGCGGGACCGGAAAAGCAGAAGAGCGCGCTCGACAGAGCCGCGGCGAGAAGTGTTTTCTTCATCTAAGGACAAATGCTTAAAAAAGTGAATGAGCGTGATAATAATTATCGTTTACATTTTTAGCAAGAAAAAAACATTTTCTTTACGTTCGGACTCTCAAAAGGGGGAAAGCTGCCGGCGCAATGAGCGCGGAGAAAGAAACAAAGAACCCCGCTCGCCAAGGGCTGGAGCGGGGTTCAGTGAGAAGAATGTCTTCAGGATAGCGATCCTGGAGCGACAGGAAACGCTTTATTCAGCATAGGCGCATACCACTTGCATCACAGTATCTCCGCGGGAGCCGGGAATAACCGGATTCCATTGCGGGTTACTGGGATTATCCGTTTCCACCGCTTCACCTTTCCCCATACTGCCGGAATAATAGGTGCTTTGCGCTTTTGCGTTTGCCCGATTAGCACAGTCAAAAACTTCCAATCGAACAACAGACTTAACTTTCTTATGATCTTGGGAAATCAATGGCTGTTTTAAGTCGTAAAGAATCCAGGCTTCATAAAAATTACCCGCTGGCCGTATTGATTCAATATTAATATACGATTTCACAACTGCTGATTTATCAACGTTATACCAGGCACAATAAGCGTTTGTGGACAGGAAACAAAGAACAGCAAAAATTAATTTTTTCATAATATTTAAATAAATATTAGTAA